>ERZ778496.193-NODE-193-length-69493-cov-15.485627_pt1 | contig 69493 bp, 61 predicted proteins | sample MGYA00433099_ERZ778496 | MGnify/ENA primary metagenome ERZ778496 (study PRJEB29527, sample SAMN07138962) | mouse gut metagenome | material: feces | host: mouse | place: China:Nanjing | collected 2016-01-25 ...
CTGTTGCACTATCCTTGGAGTCACCTCCACCGGACGTTATCCGGCATCCTGCCCTGCGAAGCCCGGACTTTCCTCACCTGGCCCCTTTCGGTCCTGCCAGCCGCGATTATCCATTCTACTTGACACAAACGTCATTTTAACACAGCACTCCGGATTTGTAAACAACAAAAACGAAGACTATGGGTCTTATACGTGACGATTCACGGCTGCTATCCCGCGAGGTGTTTTTATGCGCTTGCGCATGAAAATCCCGAGGCAGCCAGCACGATATGGGGCAGAACGCTCCATATCTGTGCATCGCGAAGCGTGTTACTGTTTACAAAACTGCATTTTTTGCAGGGCTGTAAATAGTAACTCTTATACGTCAAAACAGCCTCCTCCGATAAATTCCCTGAGAATGGAGTTATGCGGCACAGCGTCCGCCGGCATTCCCACAAAATAATCCAGGAATTTCAGGATCCTCTTCGCCTCATTGTACTCCGGTTCTTCCGGCGTAATTCCAAAGAGCAGAGGCTCTGCATACATTTTCAGCACAGCCAGCTCATAGATCAGTGCCGAGTTAAACATCACATCCGCAGACTCCTGATACGGGAAGATATACTGCTCCTCCCCCCTTCTCACGGAATTCCACATGGCAATGGTATGCTTTGCCGACGTTCCTCTGGTCCTGGCGTCCCTGACGATCCTTCGGATAAGCCTGCCGTCTGTAGTTGGTATCCTGTTGTGCTCGTCAATATTGATCTGCGTCAGCGCGCTCACATAGATCTTAAACTTGCTCTCTTTTGGCAGTGTCTCGCTGAGTTTGTCATTCAGCCCATGGATTCCCTCTATGACCAGGATATCATCCGCGCCAAGCTGCAGATAATCCCCTTTGTATTCCCTCTGTCCGATCTTAAAATTAAAGGACGGCAGTTCCACCCGCTCTCCGCCAAGAAGGGCATTCATATCCTCATTAAACTGCTTGATGTCAATGGCCTCCAGACATTCAAAGTTGTAATTGCCGTGTTCATCCAGAGGTGTCTGGTCCCTGTTCAGGAAATAATTGTCCACAGCAATCGGATGGGGGTGCAGACCGTGGGCCGACAGCTGGATAGACAGCCTGTGGGAAAATGTGGTCTTTCCCGATGAGGAGGGTCCGGCTATCATGATAAATTTCTTATCCCCTGCCATAACGATCTGGTCTGCTATTTTGGATATTTTCCCCTCCTGCAGTGCCTCGGCTATGAGGATCAGTTCATTGGCCCCCTGCTGTGTTACCTGGCCGTTCAAGTCTCCTACCGTGTCAGTCTGCATCATCTCACCCCAGCGCCCGGATTCTTTCTGTACCTGGAAGATTTTCGGCTGCGGACGGAAAGGCGGCACCGTCTCCGGGTCTTTCTGCTCCGGAAGCTGGAGTACAAATCCTTCGTCATAAGGATATAGATCAAAATATTTGAGATAGCCTGTGTGATTTACCATAAAACCATAAAAATAGTCCTCAAAGTCTCCCAGTCTGTATATGTTGACCCTGGATACCCTGCGGTACCGGAACAGCTTCTCTTTGTCATACATGCCGTGATTATGGAAAATCTCAATAGCCTCATCCGTACTCACACTCCGCTTCAGAATGGGTATCTTTTCCCCCACAAGCTGCAGCATATATGCTTTGACTTCAGCCAGGAATTTCTCATCCACCTTTACATTTCCGTCAATGGTGAAATAATACCCTGAGCTGACAGAATAATGAAGAACTGCCTTCTTTATATTCTCATGGCCGGCCACATGATAGACCGCCTTCAGAACCAGCAGCGACGCACTTCTCTTGTAGGTCTTATGCCCGATCTCATCCGCTGTGGTGATAAACTCCAGTGTGCCCGGTTTTTTCAGTTTCTTGTGAAGCTCGCAGAGCTTGCCGTTTTTCATTAACAGTACAATGGGATATCGGGTTGTCCCCTCATATTCCTCCACGATCTTTGCGTATGGAGTACCATAGGGATATTCTCTTGTCTTGCCCAAAATCTTCACCACTATATTTCTATCGCTCATAGATACCTCCTGTTCTCTTATATAAAAACGCACCGGCTCTGTTTCGCCGGTGCATCACAGATGAATTCCCTTATATCAGTCTATGGAACCGTTCAGATACCCGGACTGTTACAATATATGCACTTTACAGGGCAATTATTCTGCCTCTGTATCTGTTTGATACCCTCACAGTTACAGAACGGTACAAGGATGCAGAACCTCCATCTTGCCCACTTCCAGTCCGGGCAGCTTTTCAGCAAGCTCCTGCCTCATATATTCCATAAAAATATATTCCGTTCCATAGTGTCCCGCATCAATGATACTTACCCCTTGGGCCACCGCGTCAATGGCTGTGTGGTAATCCACATCCCCTGTTATATATACCTGAGCCTTCTTTTTAAGCACTTCCTTCATCAGACTCTTTCCGGAACCTGTGCAGACAGCGGCACGGTTCACACCGGCATCCAGACTGCCGTAAACGGTTACATGGGGAAGCTGAAACTGCGCTTTTACAAAGAGAGCGCACTCCCGCAGTGTCATTTCTCGGGGCAGAGATCCGATTCTTCCGATCCCCTCCCGCCTTTGTCCGTCCTCAAAGGTTACTTCCAGCACTTCACGCTCTGAAAGCTCAAGGAAATCCGCGCTCATATCCGCCATGCCCAGAATATCAAAATTTGTATGCATGGCATAATAGCTGATCTGATTTCCAATCAGGCCCATGATCCTGCGGCCGATAAAATCCTCAGCCACCACCCGCTTCATGCCTGAAAAGATCAGAGGGTGGTGGGTGATCATCATATCCGCTCCAAAATCAATGGCTGCCTGCAAAGTCTCATCCGTCACATCAAGAGCCAGGAAAATTTTTTTCACTTCCCGCTCCCGATCCCCGGCCAGAAGTCCTACATTGTCCCAGCTCTCCGCAAAAGAGGGGGCATATTTCTGTTCCAGGATCTCTATTATCTCTTTACATTTCATTTCTTGTCTCCTGTTTTGTAACACTATAGATACCTGAACGGTTACATAACGCTCCAGCGCTTTTCGGATATGGAAAAGCTCCTGTTCCAGTTCCAAAAGCCGCCGGCTGCCCGTCCTGGTATCTGCAGCCTGCAGATGTTCCATGATTTTTTCCACGGAGGATTGTTCCTTTAACAAAAACTGTTTCAGAACCGGATTTCTGCTGTCCAGAAGGCCGCTGCCGTAGAGATACTCGATCTCTTCCGTATAACTCTGCCCGCCCCTGGCAGCTTTCATCATCGGATAATACTTTCCATCTTCAAAGACCATATCCTCCGCTGTGATCTTGTACCCATGTTCCAGCAGAAAATGCCGGAAACGGCCAATCTCAGACTGGGGCTGGAGGATCAGCTCTGATACAGTCTCCAGCACATGGCTGCCCTCTGTGAGGATTTTCTCCATGAGCGGGCCGCCCATGCCGGCTATAATAACAGTATCCGCCTCCCCGCAGGATAAGGCTTTTACACCATCAGAGAGGCGGGTTTCTATGTAGTTCCCCAGCCCGTATTCCCTGATATGTTCCTCTGCCCGAAGAAGAGGACCCCGGTTCACATCCATGGCAATGGCTCCCGGTATCCTTCCTTCCAGATACAGATAAATGGGAATATAGCCGTGGTCACACCCTACATCCGCAATCCTGCTGCCGGGTGTCACCAGGGATGCCACAGCGCGAAGCCTGTCCGAAAGCTGCACATTCTTCATACTGCTCATCCTTAATCCAGATAATCCTTTAATTTACGGCTGCGGCTGGGGTGGCGAAGCTTACGGAGAGCTTTGGCCTCAATCTGGCGGATACGCTCCCTGGTCACATTGAATTCCTTGCCCACTTCTTCCAAGGTTCTGGCTCTTCCGTCATCCAGGCCAAAACGTAGCCTGAGGACCTTCTGCTCCCTGTCTGTCAGTGTATTTAACACCTCCACAAGCTGTTCTTTTAAGAGTGTGAAGGCCGCCGCATCTGCGGGAACCGGCACATTGTCATCCTGGATAAAATCTCCCAGATGGCTGTCCTCCTCCTCACCGATCGGTGTCTCAAGGGATACCGGTTCCTGGGAAATTTTCAGGATTTCACGGACTCTGTCCACTGACATATCCATCTTCTCCGCAATCTCCTCCGGCTGCGGCTCTCTGCCCAGCTCCTGCAGAAGCTGACGTGACACACGGATCAGCTTATTGATAGTCTCCACCATATGCACAGGAATACGGATGGTACGTGCCTGGTCTGCAATGGCCCTTGTTATGGCCTGGCGGATCCACCAGGTAGCATATGTGGAAAATTTATAACCTTTTCTGTAGTCGAACTTTTCCACAGCCTTGATAAGACCCAGATTTCCCTCCTGGATCAAATCGAGAAACAGCATACCACGTCCCACATAACGCTTGGCGATGCTGACAACCAGACGCAGGTTGGCTTCTGCCAGACGCTTCTTGGCTGCCTCATCTCCCTCTTCCATACGTTTTGCCAGTTCAATTTCCTCCTCTGCGGACAGAAGGGGCACCTTGCCGATCTCCTTTAAATACATACGGACAGGGTCTTCGATACTGATGCCCTCCGGAACGGTGAGGTCGATATTCTCCACATCCACTTCTTCCTCTTCGTCCAGATTGATGCCGTCATCATCGTTGATTATAAAAACATCCTCATCACTTTCCGGAATGCGCAGCACATCAATACCACAGGATTCCAGATAGTCAAATACTTTGTCCAGGGCGTCAGGGTCCAGGGGCATTTCCTTGAAATGGTCATTGATCTCCTGGTATTCCAGGACATTTTTCTTTTTCTTTCCCAGCTCCACCAATTCCTGCAGTTTCTCGCTGAATTTCGCCATGTTCATTTCCATAAAATGTTCCATCCTCTCATTACTTAGTTATATCTTTGCCTCAATCAAAAGAAATATGCAGTGTTACCTTTCCACTTTCAATTTCTTCCAGATGTTTTTTTGCCTCCACAAGTCTCTGCAGGCCTGCAATGTCCGTCGGCGCAAGAGTCTGACTCTGATGCGCAATGCTGTCCCGTTTCATCCTGCAGACGGTTTCCTTGAGAGCGCGCATGCGCTCCTGGTCATTTTCCAGATGCAGGGTTGCGTGAAATAAGGATGTAACTTCCTTTTGTTCTTCGCTGTCAGTGAACCGGTTCAAAAGCTTAGCCGGATTGACCTTTCCTTGTTCGTGCTGTTCAAATAAAAGCTCTGCCACCTGCCGAAACAGGGGTGTTGTAAAATCATCGGGGCTTATATACCCCTCTATGGTGTCAAACATCTTAGGATAGGAAGTGAGCCAGGTCAGCAGCAGCTTCTGGGAAGCATCCCTGCCGTCCTCCTTTTTCTCCCGTCTCCGCTCTTTTACAGGCTGTTTGGGTTTTGCCGAGATGGCTGTACCCGAAAGGGCCAGGTTATTCACCATGCGCCGCAAATCTTCATAACGGATCTGATAGTTCCTGGAAATACTCTCCATGTAATTGTTACGCTCAAGTTCCTCAGGAAATTCCAGCAGTTTTTTTGCGATCGCCCTGTAAAACTCTGTTTTGTCCTCCGGGTCCGCCAGATTATACTGCCGTTCCATGACCTGGACTTCAAACAAAAAATAATTCATAGCCTCAGAAAGCCGCTTCTCAAATGCCTCCTGACCCTCTGCCTTGATGAACTCATCCGGGTCCTTGTAAGGCGCCAGATTTACCACTCTTGGCTTGATGCCTGCCTCCCGGAGAATGGGGATTCCCCGAAGGGCTGCCTTCTGCCCTGCCTCATCACTGTCATAGGTCAGCAGCACTTCCTTTGTATAGCGGCTCATAAGGCTGGCATGTCCGCTTGTGAGAGCTGTACCAAGGGAAGCCACCGCATTGGTAAATCCCGCCTGGTGCATGGAGATGACATCCATGTATCCCTCGCAGATGATCAGGTAATTCTTTCTGGACTTTCTGGCAATGTTCAGGCCGTAAAGGTTACGGCTCTTGTCAAAAATTTTCGTCTCCGGCGAGTTCAGATATTTGGGTTTTGCATCGCCCATAACACGTCCGCCAAATCCGATCACCCGGTTATTCACATCCATAATGGGAAACATGACACGGTTCCAGAACTTGTCGTGCATGCCATATCTCTCATCCGCGGAAAAAAGCCCGGATTCTTTCAAAATGGTATCCGAATATCCTTTTCCCTTCAGATACCGGTACAGGCTGTCTGCATATTTGCTGGAATAGCCCAGGCCAAAACCCTTGATGGTATCGTCTGACAATTCCCTGTTCTTCAGATACCCGTAAGCCTGCCTGCCACCTTCCTGCTTCAGGAGATAATAATAGTAGGCGGCAGCTTTTTTGTTTACCTCCAGAAGAACTGTCTTTAAGTCCGCGGCAGCTCTCTGTTCTTTGGAGTATTCCCCTTCCGGAAGTTTCACCCCGGCCCGCTCAGCCAGGTATTTCACAGCTTCTATAAAGGTAAAATTCTCATACTCCATGATAAAGGTAAACACATTCCCTCCCGCTCCGCACCCGAAGCAGTAATACATCTGCTTGCCGGGGCTTACGGAGAAGGACGGTGATTTTTCATTGTGGAAAGGGCACAGGCCAAAGTAGGAGCTGCCCTTTTTCTGAAGCCGCACATAACCGGAAATGACATCCACAATGTCATTTTTCATGCGGACTTCTTCAATTATGTCATCGGAATAAAACATCTAGTAAACACTCCATCCTTTCGGAACAAAAATATCCCTGAATTTTTCCATGGAATACTGATCCGTCATACCGGAAATATAGTCACAGACAACCCGGGTCATCTCCTCGCCGTCCTTAAGCAGCCGTTCGTACTCCTCAGACATTTTGTCCGGTTTGGTGCTGTAATAGCCGTACAGGGCTTCCACAAGGTTCTCTGCCTTTTCCTCTTCCTCTTTCGCAACGGGATTCAGATAGACATTCCGGAACATAATGTCCCGAAGGTCACGCAGTCCCTCCTCAATCTCAGGGGACATGTGTATGGCATCTTTCCCTCTGCTGTTGTCCACAATATCATGAATGAAGGTGTTGAGCCGTTCTTTTGTGTTCTCGCCCAGCAAAAGCCGCAGGGTGATGGGAATGTCATCTTCCGTGATGACCCCCGCTCTCTGGGCGTCATCCATATCGTGATGGATATAGGAAATCTTATCACAGAGCCGTACGATCTGTCCCTCCAGGGTATGGGGGGAACCGCTGGTCCTGTGATTCAGGATCCCGTCCCGCACCTCCCAGGTAAGATTCAGTCCCGCCCCGTTCTTCTCCAGACATTCCACTACCCGGATGCTCTGCCGGTAATGGGCAAATCCCAGGGGGCACACTCTGTCAAGAGCTCTCTCCCCGGCATGGCCAAAGGGGGTATGCCCCAAATCGTGTCCCAGCGCAATAGCCTCCACCAGATCATCATTGAGCCTTAAAGCCTTGGCAATGGTCCTGGCAGTCTGGGACACCTCCAGGGTGTGGGTCAGACGGTTCCTGTAATGGTCCCCCTGGGGCGCCAGAAAGACCTGTGTCTTATCCTTCAGCCTCCGAAAGGACTTGCAGTGCAGGATCCTGTCCCGGTCCCTCTGATAGACCGTCCGGATATCGCACTCCTCCTCATAACGGTCCCTGCCCCTGCTGTCCCTGCTGTGGGCAGCGTAGGGGCTTAAAAGTTCCATCTCCCTTTGTTCCATCTCTTCACGGATATTCATTCGGCAGCTCACCTTCTCTCTTCAAAAGCAAAGCCAGTATAAAAAAACTTTCTCATATACATTATTACGCATAAAACAGGTATTTCCTTTTTCTCCGGCAAAAATTTCGCATTTTTTTTCTTTCCCCGCACATTCCCTCATAAACAGCAAAAATTTCCCGGCAGAGCAGTCAATCTTTTTCCTCTGCCGGGAAATTTATGCATACTTCCCGTAATTCTACTCCATATAGGCTTCTTTCAGCATAGCGATCTCTTTGGCGTATCCCTCTAAGTCATTGGGAGTTTCCAGATAAAATGGCAGTTTCCTGAGTTTCGGATGGTTGATAATGCGCTTCATGGCCTCAAACCCTATCTGGCCCTCCCCTATTTTTGCATGTCTGTCCTTGTGGCTGCCAAGCCCGAACATGCTGTCATTTAAATGTATGGCTTTCAGTCTGTCAAGACCGATCACCCGGTCAAATTCTGTCAGGACCCCATCCAGGTCATTCACAATGTCATAGCCACCGTCATATACATGGCAGGTGTCCAGGCAGACACCCATTTTATGGGAAAGCTCTGTCCGGTCAAGGATTTCCCGCAGTTCTTCAAAAGTCCTGCCTACCTCACTGCCTTTTCCGGCCATGGTCTCCAGAAGCACTGTGGTTTTCTGTTCCTCTGTCAGGATTTTATTCAGCATATCCGCAATGTAGGCGATCCCTGTTTCCACCCCCTGCTTCACATGGCTGCCCGGATGAAAGTTATAACAGTTTCCCGGTGTATACTCCATCCGTCTCAGATCATCCGCCATGGTATTTGTGGCAAATTCCCTGATACCCGCATCCGGGGAACAGCCGTTTAACGTATAGGGCGCATGGGCCAGAATACAGGGGAACCCCTGCTCCTCCCCAAGTTTTAAAAACTTCTCCACATCCTCCGGACTGATCTCCTTTGCTTTCCCTCCTCTGGGGTTCCTGGTAAAAAACTGAAAGGTATTGGCCTGTATTTTAACCGCTTCTTTCCCCATTGCCTCATAACCTTTGGCTGAGGATAAATGACATCCGATCGTAAGCATATTTTTTTCCTCCTGGCGGTTTTTCTTTTGTATACTAAAACCGTCTAAGATATTATACACGATAGAGGGCAAAAAGAAAAGCGCCCATACATTTTAGCTGCACAGACGCTCCTCCATATATTCCATTGATGCGTTTCTTATTTCCAGTGATCCTCAATCTCTTCCCTGATGATCTGTATGTAACGGCGGGCTTTCTCTATATTTCTGTCAATGGTATAGATATCCCTCTGGGTGATTTCCATCTTACATCCTCTTGCCGCGTGGAGGCTTTTCCTGATATAAGCCCTAAATGCCTCCTCATCCAGCTCTTTGCCGCTGATACCCAGGAAAGTGGCAGCCGGTTTTCTATGGTAGATCACATTACTGCCTCTCAGCCGTTCTCCCATGAACTCTTCGTCACACCAGGGAGAGATTGAAACCTTCCTCAGGTTTTTAAACTTGCTGATGCAGCTGTCCCACACCTTGTCAACCGGCTCGCAGCATCCATAGGATAACAGGCCGAACTGGGAACCGATTTTCTCATAGCAGGGGAAAATAATTTCTTCAAACATCTTCGGAGAGATGCTCAGTGTTTCCTGGGAGTCCATGTATCCCCACACATCCCTGCGGGTCAGCTTCCTTTCCTTCAGGATTTCGGGTCCGGGCAGTTCCCTGTTGAAAGCAAAGGTTCCCTGGCCCACACTTTCATATTCCGTGGTGGGAAGGATTACCCCCTTTTCCTCCAGCAGATCATAATATGCCAGGGTATCATCAGCCGCCCGGTCCATGATTTTTTTGAAAAGCTCCGGGTACTGGGCAATATTCAGCATCATGTTTTCCATACCCATCAGGTGGATGAGCATCTGGGTAGGTACGCTGTAGAGACAGTCCATTTTCCTTCTCACCGGCAGGATATCACCGATTGCCTCTGTCACAGCCTCCAGCTTCTTCCTGCTGCTGTCCAAGTCTACGGAAAACACACTTGCCCCTATTTTTTCAAGATCATCTTCCAAATCTTCAATTACAGGCAGAAAACGCACACTGATCCCCGCGCAGTCCTCCTCTTCTTTTCCCGTGGCAAACTCTTTCTTCATATCCAGCCCGTACAGCTTGAACTCCGTATCATAATTCATTTCAAAACAATCCGGTGTCACTCTGTCATCCTCAAACAGTTCCTGACCCACAAAGTCCTGATATAAATCAAACTCCACTTTTCTTGCAAAATCCCCGGTACATTTCAGTCTTGGGATGATCACCTCATTGTTAAATCCCCATGACTCCAGCACCACCATGGGTATCTCCCCCTGAAGGGCATTGTGCCTGTACCATTTTTCTTTCAGGACCGTATTTCTCTCCTGTGATGCAAATTCTTTATGTTTTTCTGCCACTTCACGTAATATCCGCTTATCCTCATTGCTGATCCCGTATTCCATAAATATTCTCCTTTACTCTCTATATTGACTTCTGAGTGTTGATTCATTTTCTATATCATAACCGATGCAGAAGGGTTTTTCATTACAGCGAATTGACATTATATATAAAAAAATTGACTATTTTTTATGGCTATCCATTGACTCTCACAGGTAAATTCTATATCCTTATAGTAAAAGAAAACCTCAGGAGGCAAGCCTTATGGAAACATCAAGTTCAACACCTCTACCCGAATCCAGGATTTATTTCTGTACACCCACCGCTTTGATCCGCCGGGAATTTTTATATCCTATCTGTCTGGGGCATTTTTTCTGTGATTCCACTTACCATGTGGAGCGTTCAAGCTACGACAGCTTTCTTCTGCTCTATGTCAGGGCTGGTTCCGGTTATCTCACATACTCCGGAAAACAATTCCACCTGAAAGAAGGTGATTTCTGCTGTATTGACTGTTATCAGCCCCATATCTATGGGACAAATTCCACCTGGGAGATCCAGTGGATCCATTTTGACGGCGTCTCCGCAAAAAGCTATTATCAATGGGTCATAAAACAGAACGGGTATGTCTTCTCTCTGCCCAAAAGCCAGGCCATGCAGGTCCTGAGGCCTCTGCAGCACATGCAGGATATTTTTGCTATGCATGTGCCTTATAATGAAATCTGGCTCTCTAAATACATTACGGACATGCTCTCTTTCCTTCTGGATATGCCTGATTACACACTGTTAGCCTCCGCTGGCAATACGGTGAGCGAACGTGCCATTTCCTATATGCAGCAAAAATTTTCCTTCAACCTGACTATGGAGGAGCTTGCCTGCCACGTTTCCCTGAACTTATCTTACTTTATCCGATGCTTCAAAAAGGAAACCGGCATGACGCCCCACAGCTATCTGACCTCCATACGCCTTCAGCAGGCAGTCTATTACCTGAAGACTACAGACCGGACAGTAAAAGACGTAGGGTATGCCTGCGGGTTCCAAAGTGAGAACAGCTTCTGCATTACCTTCAAGAAACATACGGGGTATACCCCTTCGGAGTACCGGTGCCTTCCACATTAACAGCATTTTATTTCAGTACAGAAAAAAGCCCTGTATCTTCTCAGATACAGGGCCTGTAAAATGCGGGAGATGGGACTTGAACCCACACGATCTTGCGACCACTAGATCCTTAGTCTAGCCTGTCTGCCAGTTCCAGCACTCCCGCTTTTCTCTGTCGTTCTTTGTCATCACTTCCAAACGACAAGTGAAAGTATATCACCAAATTTTGTATTCGTCAATACCTTTTCCTAAAAAAATCTGAATTTATTTCTAATTTTTTCCTCTCCCTCAAAAATACGTGCTTTTAAGACATTTTCATCCTCCGCGCATTCCTGAAAGCATCTCCATTCATCCAGCAGGCCCTGACCATGAGGGACCAGATAAGCTCCCGCATCACTGCCCAAAGCCATATGCACTTTAAGCTCTAATGCCCTCCTGATGTTTTTCTTTCCCAACTCGTAAATCTCATGCAGCAGTTCATCTGAAAATCTGCCGCACCCAAACATATTTGCCACCACGGTAATCGTAGGTACCCAGACAATATCCGATTCGGCCATCATCAAAAGTGTCTCCTCTGATACATAATTCCCATGCTCAACGCTGTCCGCACCTGCTCTTACCAAATCAGCCACAGGACCGGCACCGTTCGTATGGCACATGACCGCAAACCCCTCTTCATGGGCAATATGCACCATCTCCTTTACTTCCGCATACGGCAGCGCTTCCCCTGTGATTCCCCCATCTGTATCAAAATCCATGATGCCCGTTGTCATGATCTTAATAAAATCCCCTTTATGGGCCTTAACTTCTCTTACAAGCTCTGCATACTCTTTCATATTCTCGTACGCCTTACCCACGATCCTGCCATAACAGCCCTTTCTGTGAATTGCAAAAATCGGCGTCCGGTAATCAATCCCATACTCCCCGGCAATCTCCCTGGCCCTCTCCGAGACTCCCAGGTCATCTCCTCCGTCCCTTACAAATGTGATCCCTTTCTCCTGGTACATTTCAAAATGACGCCGGATCACACGATCATCCACGCCGTGCAGATGCCTCTGCACAGCCTCTCTATAGTTTACCCCGTCCATGAAGATATGCGCATGGCATTCCCCGAACATGTCCTCCCTGCTGCGCCCTCCATCATAACATCCATTCCCGGCATCTTCCCGCATTATAATAGTCCCTTCTTTCTCTTCATCTTTCTCCACGTCTGCGCATCCCCTATATCATCAGCCTTCCACACGAAGCACCAAATCCACACATCTCCTCTCCCCCGCTCCGATCCTGCGAAGCGTACCATTCTCCTCTTCCCATTTCTGGCCGTCCACATGGCAGTTACAAGGTTCCAGCCCCACAACGTAGTCCCCCGAAGCCATGGACTTCCACTGTGTAAAATCCGGCAGTTCCTTCTCCGGAAATTCCACGCAGATTCCCATTTCCAATTTGGGATTCTTCACCTTTACACATGCCCTGCCATTCTCATCAAACCGGATTTTATGGTAAAATACCTGTTCCGGAAGCAGATCCACCGGCGCTCCCACACAGTTCCATGGAAGTTCTGTCTTTTCCGTCTCCCCTTTCAGCATGGTTTCCAATGCCGGTACTTCAATCACACTTCCCTCATCCAGCAGAGGATATCCCACATTGCAATGGTACAGAAGCATAAACGGCTCATCCCCGAATCCCTCATTCACATATTCATCATGTATCTTGACCTCACTGCTTCCAAGTTCCGCTGAAATCCTCCTTCTCAGCACAATATTCTCCCCAAACAGGGCCGCCTGGCGCATTTCCCCGGAGATCACGATGCGGTAAACATCCCCATCCCAAAAGGCATCCGCACACACATGCTCTGCCGGTGTTGAGCGCAGATAGCCGTGCATGGGAAGCGGTGCATCCGGCGTCAGGTCCGGTTTTCCCACATTACTGGTGCCGCAGGTAAAAAACATACCGCCCATTATACTCTTCTGTGCCTCAAACCCGCTGCTGTCAAACCTCTGCCGGTTCATAAGACCCGGTTTGCTGAGAAAATTCAGGTTTACCCCTTTATAGGTCATCTCCACAATATCCAGACATTTATCAATCGCTACCGTAAAGGCCAGTTCCCCGGCTTTCACCTCATAAGCCCTGAGGCCTGCTGCTGCCCCTTCCTCAAAAGTCACCTTTCTCACATAGGCAATCTGCTGTATACTGCCCGTTTTCTTCATGATCTCTCTTTTCATCCTGCATTTCCCTTCACTTTCTCTAACTTTCATGATATCAGTACGCCAGAGCGCTGGATTCCTCTCACCGTTACGATTTTCTTATATCACAGCAAAAATCCCCGTCACCGGGGACTTCTGCCTGTTTTTTCAATCTTCTTTTGCCCATCCGTAAGAACATTTCACGGCTCTCTCCCAGCCCTTCATTTTCTTATTCCGCTCTTCCATGGAGATAACCGGATGAAAGGTTCTCTCAATCTCCCAGTTTTTCACGATCTCATTTTTATCCTTCCAGTATCCAACCGCCAGTCCAGCCAGATATGCAGCGCCCATGGCAGTAGTTTCCACACACTGGGGCCTCTTTACCGGAACCTGCACCATATCGGCCTGGGTCTGCATAAGGAAATTGTTGGCGCTGGCCCCGCCGTCCACCTTCAAAGACGCAAGGGGAATGCCGGAATCCGCTTCCATGGCCCGCACCACATCATGCACCTGGTAAGCCAGAGACTCCAGCGTTGCACGGATAATATGATATTTGTTCACTCCCCTGGTAAGACCCACAATGATACCTCTTGCATACTGGTCCCAGTAGGGCGCTCCCAAACCGGTAAATGCAGGCACTACATAACAGCCATGGGTATCCTTCACCTTTTTTGCCATATATTCGGAATCCTCCGCACTGTCAATAATGCGGAGTTCATCCCGAAGCCACTGGATAGCAGCTCCGGCTACGAACACAGAGCCTTCCAGCGCATAATTCACTTTGCCGTCCAGCCCCCATGCAATGGTGGTCACCAGGCCATTTTTTGAAAATACCGGCTTCTCCCCTGTATTCATAAGGAGAAAACATCCTGTCCCATATGTATTCTTTGCCTCTCCCTCCGAAAAACAGGTCTGTCCGAACAGGGCGGACTGCTGGTCCCCGGCCGCGCCGGCAATGGGAATCTCTCCGCCGAAAAAGCTGGCATCCGCCATGCCGTAGACACAGCTTGAAGGCTTCACCTCAGGCAGCATACACCTGGGAATCTCCAGTTCTTTCAGAATCTCCTCATCCCACTCCAGCTTGTTTATATTATAGAGAAGGGTTCTGGAGGCATTGGAGTAGTCTGTTACATGTACCGCGCCCTTTGTCATCTTCCAGATCAACCAGGTCTCCACCGTTCCAAAAAGCAGTTCCCCTTTTTCCGCCCTCTCCCTTGCTCCCTCCACATGGTCCAGGATCCATTTTACCTTGGTACCGGAAAAGTAAGCGTCAATGATCAGTCCTGTCTTGGCTCTGAACACCTCAGTAAGCCCCTTATCCTTCAGGGAGTCGCAATACTCGGAAGTACGCCTGCACTGCCAAACAATGGCATGATAGACCGGCTCACCTGTATTTTTATCCCAGACAATGGCTGTCTCTCTCTGGTTTGTGATGCCAATGCCTGCAATGTCCTTAGCCTCCACGCCAACCTTCTGCATCGCCTCCACAGCCACACCAAGCTGCGTGGACCAGATCTCATTGGCATCGTGCTCCACCCAGCCCGGCTTCGGAAAATACTGGGTGAATTCCTTCTGGGCCACACTGACCATCTCACCCTTCTCATTAAAAAGAATACAGCGGTTGCTTGTGGTTCCTGCATCCAGTGCCATCATATATTTTGCCATATGTAAAAATCCTCCATTTTTCTCTCACCGGCACTTCCCCGGGTGCCGGCAGTCTGTATATCAGGGGTTATCACGAACAAAAGCTGTCCAGCCAGAAAGAATCCCTCTCTCTGGCCTGACAGCTCTTTGTCTCAATTCTCCTCGAGCTTTATTCTGCCTTCGGATATTCTGTACAGAGCAGACGATACGGTGCCTGGTCCTCCTCTATCTCCGGAAATCTTCCGATAGGCTCATAAAAACGGTTATCATTTTCATCGTCATTACACATGGAAACTTCACCTAAAAGCACAGGGCCTGTGCCTGGCTCCAGCTCAAAATCATGATACATATACGGATAAACCGTTATGCTCTCACCCGGCTGCAGCTTCACCTGAGTACCTGCAGGCACTGTAAATTCCCTGCCGTCACAGTTTACCGTCACATCTGTGTCCGCAAACTGGCCGTCCTCGGTGGAGTTATATACACGGATCAGGACATTGCCCCCTCCTCTGTTTATAATATCCTCCATCTTGTTCCAGTGGAAGTGCATGGGAGCCATCTGTCCCTCTTTTATGTACAGCAGCTTCTCTGCATAGGTCTTTGTATACTTGTCCATCTTCAGGTTGCCGTTTCTCAGGGTTATGAGGGAGAATCCCACCTCGTCAAATCTGCCCAGACCGTAATCCGTAATATCCCATCCCAGCATGTTGTCGCGGATCTCGTCGTACTCGGACCCCTTTTCCTTCCAGTCTTCCGGTGTAAAATGGCAGAACGGCGGAAGTTTAAAACAGCACTTACTGACCATCTCCTCCATCTCTTTCAGCGCTGCGTTGATTTCTGAACGTTTCATATATTCTTTGTCCTTTCTGTCTCTTATCTGCTTCCTATTTTAGCGCTTCTAATGGTATTTTTCAACAAGAAAATAATCATTTTTTCTGCACCTTTTACTGCAGATTTATATCACTGCGGAAAGCAAACAGTTTCCATGTCTTAACCTCCAGTGCTTCTGCCACTTTCAGCAGTGTTTCCACAGAAATTTGTGTGGGCATCTTTGGTGCTTCAATGTTGCTGATATGCGTTCTGCTTATGCCTACCATCTGCGCAAGCTGTGCCTGTGTGATCCCCTTTAACTTTCTGTAATAGGCTATGTTAAGCCCCAGTTCCATTAATTGTGCATTTATATCTTCGCTCATGTCATTCACTCCTTTTCTACTATTTTGTAGAAAAATCAAGTGCTTATCTATACCTTATTTATGACTATTTTCATCATTTCTGCACAATTTTGTAGTTTGCACACTTCCCACGGCATTTTACCGTTCAAACCCGCCTGAGAGGACGGAGATTTTTCATCTTAATGAAGAGCGGAACATACTCCAGTATCAGAGCGGAATTCTCCAGGCCGTACCATCTGGCAGAGGAGCCGGCCACCCGGCGTATGGCATATTTCAGCGAGACCGCGGCCCGCCCGGCAGGGGTGATATCGCTTTCCGGTATGAGCAGTTTCCGGATCAGGCAGAACTGGAAGCTTCCCACCTCCCCGGACCCGTAGATGGAATATTTCGGCTCCTGGGACGGAAGTTCATCGCTGTCAATAAGTTCCTCCACAATCTGCCGCAGATACACATTGATCCTCTGGTCCACCTTGAATCCCAGGCGGAGCTGGATCTTGAATATATAATCCGTGCCAAAATTCTCCACAGTATATTCCCTGGTATAGGGCTGGTCCGTGACCTGGATATTGATGAACCAATAGGCTCTTGCCCGTTTGGGACGATCCAGAACGGAATACAGAATATCACGGTCTAACTCCTCCACACGTGTTTCTTTTGTGATATACACAAGATTATCTGTCTGGACCGGGATACTGGTATCCTCCTTCAGCCTTCCCATCTGACCTACAAAATCCCGCACCTTCAGGTACACTGCCTGAGAATTTTCTATAGCGGTTCCACGGTACCACACCACCATGATCCCAAAGAGGACAGCAGCGATAAACAGCGCCACATAACCGCCCCTTTGGAATTTACTCAGGCTGGACAGGAAAAAGGTCCCCTCCAGTCCTCCGAAAAACACCAGAAACAGCCAGGAAAGCCAATATTTTCTCCTGATCTTATTCAGATAGATAAACAAAAGCAGCGTAGTCATCAACATGGTAAGCGTTATGGCCAGACCATATGCAGCCTCCATATGGGCACTGGTCCTGAAATAAAGCACCAGCAGAGAACAGGAGATCCACAGCACCAGATTGACCAGCGGAATAAAAATCTGCCCCTTGATCATGGATGGATACACAATCTGCATATGCGGCATTAAATCCAGCCTGCTGGCCTCTGAGACAAGGGTAAAAGACCCTGTCACCAACGCCTGTGAGGCTATGATAGCTGCTATCGTTCCCAGCACCACCCCTGCAGGCCGTATTTCCTCAGGCAGCATCTCGAAAAACGGGTTCATATCCGGCATATCCGCCAGGCTTTTGCTGCTGCGGTTGGAGAGCAGCCAGGCCCCCTGCCCCAGATAATTGAGGATCAGGCATATTTTCACAAAAGGCCAGCTTGCGTAAATATTCTGTCTGCCCACATGCCCCATATCCGAATACAGGGCTTCCGCCCCTGTGGTTGCCAGGAACACACTTCCCAGGATCATAAAACCCATGCGGTTGTCAGGACTTATGAGGATCCTGATGGCCCACAATGGGTTCAATGCCTGTATGATCCCCGGATTTCCCAAAATGTGAAAGCATCCGGCTGCTGCCAGAAAGAGAAACCACAGCGTCATAACCGGACCAAATGCCTTTCCTATCGAACTGGTCCCCGCCTTCTGCACCAGAAATAATCCGCTGATGATCACAAGGGTGATGACCACGATCTTATCCTGATCATTTCCCAGCACTGTATAGACCCCCGGAATGCTTCTGAGACCTTCAATGGCTGTGGTGACGGTCACTGCAGGTGTCAGGATCCCGTCTGCCAGCAAGGCAGCCCCTCCGATCATGGCCGGGAACACAAGCCATTTCCCGCATTTTTTCACCAGGCTGAACAGAGCAAAAATACCGCCCTCATTGTGATTGTCCGCCCGCATGGCAATCAGCACATATTTGACTGTTGTCAGCAGGATAATGGTCCATATGACCAGGGAGAGCGCACCATATATGACATTCTCTCCCGTTTGAGCAATTCCGCCGTTTCCTGCTATAATAGATTTCATCACATACATGGGCGAGGTTCCGATATCCCCGTAAACCACGCCTACAGAGATCAGGACTGCGCCTGCACTGAAGGGTATCTCTGTCTCTCTTAGTGCTTCTTTCATCTCAAAACACCCTTTCCCTCTATTTCCTCTTACTCTGTTTATGCTCTTCCCAGCACACCCAAAGAGGGCCTGCAATACACACGGAAGAGTAACATCCGCTGATCATCCCTGCCAGAAGCGGGAGGGAAAATACCTGAATAGATTCTATGTGGTAAAAAACGGAGAACAGAAAAATGATAAATACACAGGCCACCACTGTTAGGGCTGTATTGACAGAACGCCCCAGCGTCTCCGTGATGCTCCTGTCTACCAATTTTGCCAGTGTCTCTCCTTTTCCTTTTTTCTTCTGGTTCTCCCTGATCCTGTCGTAGAGGACAATGGTATCGTTAATGGAATATCCGATAATGGTCAGCGTCACCGCCACAAAGGCATCATTGACCGGGATCCTGCAGACACCGAATACAAACACCACGATCAGAATATCATGCAGCAGTGCCGCCACAGCGGAAATCCCTGCCGCAAGCCCGGACATGGAGGAAAACCGTATCCTTATATATATGACGATAAACAGGGCGGAAAGTACAATGGCAAGCACGGAATTTTTCAGAGCTTTGGCACCGATATAAGGCTCCACCGCGTAAGTCTCAGACAGCGTATATTCCTGTCCCCCCTCTTCATCCAGTGCCTTTGCCACCTCCTGCTGCTCCTGTGGTGAAAGTCCCTTGTTGCCTGCCAGGGTCACTGCCAGCTTCTGCTGCCCGCTTACCGGGTCTTCTGTTATCTGGATATTGGCGGGCCGTTTAAGCACAGCTTCCACACTCTCCTTGAGTTTTTCTGTATCTGCATCTCCTGTGCATGTATATTTCAGGATCACGCCTCCGGTAAACTGTGTATCCAGCTTCATGCCGTTTGCCGCACTCAGTATGGCACCGGACAGGAGCACACAGGCTGTAAAGAGAAAGATCCATCTCCGTTTTCCGGAAAAATCCAGGATTTTCTTTTCTCTTTTCCTGCGAAACATGGACGGGCGTTTAAAAAACTCATACTGTACCACAGAGGTGAGCATGGTCCTGGACATCCACACACCTGCAAAAAGGTTGATCACCACACCGGTAAACAGCGTATATCCAAAACTCAGCATAGTTCCCGATCCGAACAGCATGAGGATGACTGCCACGGCTGCTGTGGTGATGTTTCCGTCCAGCACAGAGGAAAAGGCTCTCTGGTATCCTGCCTTGACTGCAGCTTTTACCGATAAGCCATGCATCAGTTCCTCACTGATACGCTCACTTATGATGATATTGGCGTCCACAGCCATACCTGCGGAGAGGATCAGCCCTGCAATGCCGGGCAGTGTAATGGTATACTGGGGAATGGAGATAGCCAGTACCTGCAGCGCCATCTGGAACAGCAGTGTAATGCAGCTCAGCACCCCGGGCAGCTTGTAGTAAAGGCTCATGAACAGGCATACCAGGACCATGGCCGTCACTGCGGCAGCCACCATGGATTTTAACGCCTGGCTTCCCAGAGATGGACTGATGGTATTGTAGTTGCTGGTCTTCATGGAAAAAGGAAGGGAACCGGCATTTATTTTGTCGGAGAGCGCCTGGGCCTCCTCTCTGGACGCCATACCGTTGATGACTGCCTCCCCTCCCTCTATCTTCTGCTGGACTACAGGGTTGGAGATCAGCGTGTCATCCATATAGATACCGATATGTTTTCCCAGATTCTCTTCTGTGGCGCCTGCAAATTCCGCTGTGCCGCTCTTATCAAAATGAAGTTCTACCTCATACGCCCTTGTATCCCTGTTCTGCACCACAGAACTGCTGGCAACATCCTGTCCCTCCACCAGCACCTTGTGGTCTTCATCCTGAAATGTCAGCTTTGCCGTCTCTCCCAGCTCCGCTATGGCCTCTTCCGGGTTAAAATCTTTTTCATCGGATTTCCAGGGGAACCTGACAAGGATCCTGCCCTCCTGTTTCTCTATGGTTACCTCCCGGTCAAGTATATTTCTGGAATCCAGCCGCTCCCCCATAATATTTCTGGCGGATTCCAGCTCTTTGGCAGTAGGCTTTTGGGTGATTCCCACAGGCTCGAACACAGCCTCCACGCCGCCCTTGATATCTATGCCGAACCTCATATGACGGATTCCCTTAATATCACTTCCACAGCCAAAAAAGGCAATGAAAAGAAAGACAGCAATGGTTCCCAGCGCTATCCAGATATGTGTTTTTTTATTTTTCATGATTTCCCTGCTTTCTGTTTCATGATTTATAGAATCAGATGAAAGGGGGAAATCTCTTTTTTCCGTCCTTATACTGGACAATGGAAATTAATTTAATGGGGTGGTCGTTCAGTAAGAAACTGCGCCTGGAAAAGGCATAGAGTGCAGCCTTTGTCTCTCCTGAAAACAGAAAAACAAGGGCACAGGAAAAAAGAACAGCAAAAAAAGGAAGAGGCCCGAGAAAATCATTCCCTTCTTCCTTGCTTTTACTGGCACAGAGACGTGAGGGTGTTTCTTCCTTCTGGAAATTCACAAGCTGTTCCGCATGGCCTGCCTGTGTGATAGCGGCCTGACCGGGCAGGTGTGAAAATCCGTTTCCCGCGCCTGCGTTTTCCTGCCTCTGTGAAAAAAGGAAAAAGAGACACAGTACACAAAAAATGAATGCGATACCATAACAAATACCCTGCATCTTTTTCATGATACTCTGTCCTCCCGTCTATAAAGCCATATATGTTATGTGGAATCTTAGCACAAAGGAATGCTTCTGTCAATGATTCTGTCACATTTTTCTTTTTCCTGCATATCCTAAACCAACGAACTGCCATGAGGTTTTACCTATGAATTATGATCCCATAAAAGCCATGCAGGCGGACCACCCGGATGAAGGCCGCCTGCGGATTTCTGTGCTCTCCTCCATCAGAAACACGCCCATTGAAAATGCCACCATAGACATTACCTATACAGGAGACCCCACCTCTGTCATCGAGGAGCTGAAGACAGACGCCAACGGGCAGACACCGGAGATCACACTTCCTGCCCCTCCCCTGGAATACAGCATGGAGCCTTCCGAGTACCAGCCCTACGCAGAATACACCTTCCACATTGAAGCCCCGGACTTTGAGCCTCTTGATATCGCCGGTGCGGAAATCCTGCCGGAGGTGACTGCGCTGCAGACTGCAAGGCTCCAGGCCCAGACGCCGCAGAACACCTTCCAGAACATTGTTATTCCAGCCCATACCCTCTTTGGCATATACCCGGAGAAGATACCGGAGGATGAGATCAAACCCATGGATGAATCCGGGGAGATCGTTCTGAGCCGCGTGGTAGTACCGGAGTTTGTAGTGGTACATGACGGTGCCCCCACAGACCCCACAGCCGAGAACTTTTATGTGCGTTACCGGGATTACATCAAAAATGTGGCATCCAGTGAAATCTATGCCACATGGCCCATAGAGACCATCCGGGCTAATGTGCTGGCGATCATGTCCTTTACCCTGAACCGTGTCTATACAGAATGGTACCGGAACAAAGGCTATGACTTTACCATCACCTCCTCCACTGCCTTTGACCACAAGTGGATGAACGGCAGAAATATATTTGACAGCATCTCTTTGGTAGTGGATGAACTGTTCTCTAACTATCTCTCAAGACCCGGGGTCCGGCAGCCCATTCTGACACAATACTGCGACGGGCAGCGGGTGACCTGTCCGAACTGGATGACCAAATTGTAACAACCCCTAAACCAAATTTAACAGTACTTATAGAAAGTATGAGACAAGGTGCCATTAATGACACCTCGTCTCAGTTCTCTCCAGCTTTCATTCTAACTCTTTTACGCGCTTAATGGATGCAAGTTCACCCTTGCATATCACATAAACAAGTAAAGCGCTATCCCGTGACTTGTTATATCTACAGCTTTATCCCACTACAAACTTTTTAATTTAGAAAGTGTGTCTATATCAGCAACATCTTCTTCGGTAATAAGCTGATATCCCTTTTCGGCTCGCATTTTATTTGAAGCTTCTAAAAGTGCAGCTCTCATTTCACGGTCAAATCTTTCTACTAGTTCCTCTTCGGATTCCTTATTTTTATCGCTCATACCATGACCTCCTTGTTTCATCACAATTTATAATGTAGGTACAAGATTCTGTCTGCACCATCACACCGAAGAAATAAAGTTTTTGGATTCTGTTATTGTTTTATACCTTTTTAGAGCTGTTCCAGTATATACTCTTTTTCTTTTTCGTCCATTTCCAGTTCATTTTTTTTGAGTAATACATTTAATAAGTCTTTTGGCTGTTTACTACTGTCAATTTCTTTAGTCATATCAATTAATTCACGCAATTTTTTTATAACCATATCTGTTTCAATATTCTTATTTTCGAGAGGATTAATCACTATATCTTCACCTGGTGTAATATTAATTTCATTTTTTTCCATAAACATTCCTTTCCAAACTTATCGGAATCCAAAAGCTCTATTTCTCCGTATAAAAGTATCTGTTTCCTCTCTCCTTTTGAGCTGTCACGGATAGTGACTTCGTTTCCATCATAACATGGCTCAAAACTCTATTCAACCACTGATATTACGTCATACCCGGCACACAGAAAAACTTTTCACTAAAAAACGCAGCATAGATCTGTTCACTACTGCCTACTTCCAAGTAGGATATTATGACTACATGAGACAAGGTGCCATTAATGACACTTAGTCTCAGTTCTCTCCAGCTTTCGTTCTAATTCTTTTACACGCTTAATGGATGCAAGTTCACCCTTACATATCACATAAACAAGTAAAGAGGTATCCTGTGACCTGTCATATCTACGAAATGCCTGTCTATATTTTGATTGATCCTCAATAGTAATCGGAAGCCATCCATTATTTATCAGGCGTTGATTCATGATTAGCCGTCCACAACGGCCATTTCCATCGGGGAAGGGATGAATACGTTCAAATTCTAAATGCTCCCTGGCTATGTTTTCCACCACTTCTTTCGCCTGACTAAAGTATTGATTGAGCTTCTCTACATATTTCGTCATAAGTCCTGGGACTTCTTCATGCTTTGGCGGATAATAAACAGCTTCTACTAGCGTGCCCACATACAGATTTGTCTTTCTGTACCCCCCTTCTCTTCCCAGTATTAATCCATTCGCATCCTGGATCCATGTCTCATCTATGTTCTGCCTATTAAATTTCAGCATTTTTTTGATTGCCTGGAATAATTGCTTGGCCTCTGAATATTCCGTATAGGTATGCCCGCTTCTCACTTCATCATAATCTAATAAACTGATTGTCTCATCAAGCGAAAGTGTATTCCCTTCTATGCTATTTGAATTCCAACAAAACCTTCGGGTAAAGTCCTCATAAAAAGGACTTATTATCATTTCATTTTTTACTGTTTCTGTCATATCTGGCAGTTCATATTCTATTTTATTTAAAAATCCGTCATTATTCATTAACATACTCTACACTCCCCATTATCTATTACTGATTTTTTATCAAGTTGTACTGTAGGATTTTCACGAACAAAATCCAATATTTGATGTATTTATTCAATTTTATGCACATCCAACAGATTTTCCCCAACCGCCATTTTCTTTCACTTTTCATCACCCTTCTTTTTTATAACAATTTTAGACTTTTTTGGTAGTCTTTATAGTTTCCTTCTGTTGGCTTTTATCTACTGCTTGAATGATTCATAAAATTTCATTTTCTGTTACCAGTCCTTGCCGCGCCGCCAGATGAAGGTATTTTTTTAACTCCATCTCCTCCAGCTTCATCACTATTTCATGAAAAGGCTCCAGATTTCCATGTAAATGATGTTCTTCCAAACATTTATAATACTCCTGCCTGTTCTCATTTAGAATATTGATTGGCAGTAGCCCGCCATCCATCAGCTGATAATTCATAAGGAGTCGTGCGGTACGCCCGTTTCCATCTATAAACGGGTGGATTCTGACAAATTCAGCATGTGTCCAGGCCGCAAGCTCTGTAGTTTCTAGCACACATTTATATTCCAGATCTCTATAGAAATCTTTCATTTGAAATATCATATCTTGAGGAGACGGCGGCTCATGCTGGCTTCCTCCTATAAATACATCTCCAATACGATAATTTCCACCCGTAAATATATTCTCTACTAAAATCTTGTGTATCTGTTTCACGATTGTCTCTGACAGAGCCTTTTTATCCTTGATGCATTGCTTTATGTAACGATATGCTTTGTCATGATTTATTACCTCATAAATCTCACGTAGATCTTTGCCGCCTACGGATACTTTATCACTAAGCACCAGCTTAGTATCTATGAGGGTAAGTGAATTACCCTCTATAGCAGTCGAATTGTGTGTATACGAAATACGAAACGCTTCTTCGTAATTTTCTAAATACATGGGTTCTAATTGTTCCTGTATCTCCATAAATTTATCTTTATTATGTTTTATCTTATCGATTAAGTTCATCTTGCTTTCCTCCCTATATAATCGTATCATATCAAATATATTTCTTTATAACAATACCATTTGCATAATAGTCATTATAATAGCCATTACATTTTTGATTGCTGCAGATGCTTCAACACGGCAGTTTCATTTGATCTGCAATTATAGAGATATTTGTATCCTGGCGTAAGCAAATATATCCGTATTCCCACTTGTTCTGGATCCCCAGTCACTTCTTTTTCCATCCACTCCAAATAATAGTGGTATTCACAGACAACAATACTATATCCATCTGGTAGGTCATAACGATAATAAACTTCTGAGGCTTGTGGTACCTGAAACCACACAGGCCATTCCTGATAACCTTTCAGAAATTTTTTTCTTTCCTTCTCATTTTTCAGATTCAGCTCAAAGCCCTCCTTCCGTAGGGTCTTTGTTTCTCCTATATATTCTGCTACCATGGGACTGGTAACATTCTCCCCTTTGGGCACATGCCCCAGGAAGTCCTTCTGTTCTCTAGCCGGAAGGCTTGCTACTTTTTCTGCGACTGCAACTGAAATTTCATTTTTCTCAAATTTCTCTTTTAATTCAGAGCTTCCATTTTTTTCGACTTTTTCATACTTAGCAATCTGGCCATTACTTATGCCAAGCTGCTCAGATATTAATTCCCTGGTCTTTTTTCCCTTGATCTCTTGCTTGATTTCTTCTCCTTTGTCATTTTTTCCCAAAGAGATACATTCTATGCCCTTTTTTCGCAGTTCTGAGTAGATTTCTTTCCACTCCCTTATTTCTGTCGCTATATCGGCATCCGTCTTATCCCTCATCTGATTTGTTACCATCATATTCATTTTCAGCTTTTTATCATCGGACAACGGCAGATCCATGTCATCCAGATTTTGTATGATACAGGGCACTACATCTCCCCAGTCACCATTTTCATGCAATTTTTTAATTGCTGTAAGCCGTCTCTCTCCTGTCAACAGCAAATAGCGGCCATCCTCTTTCTGCATGACCACCAATGGCTGCTGAAGACCAGAGAGCTTAATCAGATTTGCCAGCCCATCAATACCAGCAATACTGTAAAAATTCTCCCGGTTGGGGTCGATCTCATCCATCGGTATATATTTGATAGACATGGTTTTCTGGGCAAGTTTCTTTGACTCCTCATTGAGTAGACCGTTTCCGGCCACTCCTTTGATCATATTCAAATTGAATCCCATATGCGCACCCCCTATTCCCTGTTCTCAAGATATGCCTTCTTGTTTGGTGCCATCATGTATCCGGTCAGGCGTTCATAACCCTCCGTTACAGATGACTGACGGCTGCCTCTATCTAATTCCAGCAATGGTTTTTGCTGATAAGAATTTTCTTCAAGCAATTTACTAACCCCTATGGTAATCGGCAACAAATATTCTGATAGAATTGGGGTTCTATTCACCAGCTCGTAGGCTGTTTTACATACATTTTTATGCTTTTGGAATTGAGTAAAGAAAATACCTCCAATCTTAAGTTGCGGATTATATGCTTGTACAGTCTGTACTAAATTGACAGTTATCGCTATTCCAAGTAAAGAGCCGCCATCAGAGCGGGTAGGGATATAGACCTCATGGGATGCGGCTAAGGCATTGATATTCAGGATATTGAGATTGGGGGAGCAATCAATCAGGCAGTAGTCATAATCATTTTTTATTTTTTCAAGATGCATTTTAAGCCTAAACTGCTGGGGAGTTCGTACATCCGCTTTCAGCAGCTCTTCCGATTCGCTGAGCGTCAATGTGGCTGGAATGATATCCAGATTATCATATGCAGTATGCCGGATGCAGTCCCGGATGTCCACAGAGCTGTCACGATACATGTCTTCTACATCCAACTGTTTTTTCCCAGTTTCTCCGGTCATGATGTTTGTAAACAATTTATAAAAATCTGTCGTTGTAAAAACAGCACTTGTATTACCCTGGGGATCATTATCAATAAGCAGAACTTTTTTATTATGTATAGCAGCCATCATATGGCCTATGGTCGTTACACTGCTTGTCTTACCTACTCCGCCTTTGTCGCTGAGAAAAGAAATCACCTTCATATAATCCTCCTTTTGTGCCATTTATGGCACCTGTTATATATTTTATTTGTTTCTATTTATATTATAAGTTTATATTATACTTATGTTTTAAGTTTGTCAATATTTTTCATACTTTTTATATATTATTTATATTTAATCCTTTACAAAACATAATTAATTATATATAATATATTCAACAACCAAACAAAAAGGAAAGAAAGTGATACCTTGAATAAAGAAGAAGCTTTTGGTACGGTATTAAAGAAGCTGCGATTATACAAAGGAATGACGCAGGCAGAATTGTCGAAAGCTTCCGGGATATACCAGGCACAGCTTAGTCATTATGAAAATGACACCCATTCACCATCTCCAGAAAATGTCATGAAACTTTTAACTATCCTGGATGCTCCACAAGAATATTTCGATTTTTTTTATCAAAAAAAAGCCGAAGAAACACTGGCAAAAAATATCCGTATGTTCAGAAAGATAAATAGAATAACACAGACAGAACTTGCAAAAGCTGTTGGCGTTACACAAGCGCAGATATCCTCTTATGAAAAAGGTATGCATAAACCGGCGCCAAAACACCTCTCACATTTGGCCGCTTACTTTGGTGTAGATATCGAACGACTGCTTAATGAAGATATCTTTGAACCTCAATCTCAATCTACCTCTGAAATGGATTATGATTGGGAGATGGCCGAAAAGGTCGAAGAAGAATCTTCTTATTTGTCTTCCTGCACACCTTCTCCAGAAGATCATCCAGAAGAACTTTTATGTAAGAAATTTCAGTTTCTTACGAAAGCGAATCAGGAAAAAGTGTTTGAATTTATGGATTTTTTGTTAAGCATCCAAGCATGATGTTGCATGGCCTCGTGTATATAAGCGAGGCCATTGTGTTTCTTTCTGCAGCTATGGATCGTATCCATGTACGCTCATTACCTTTTCTTTCCAACTTCTGGTTTTTTGATTGGTTCAAACTGCCCTGCCTTTTGTGGCTTACCTTCCATATTTCTGATTAGATCCTTCAGCTCATCCCTCTTTGCCACTATCCTCTTTCCGTATTTTATCTGTGTTATATCCTCTTTTAGGGAAAGCACCAAACCTCCTTTATTATTTGACTTTATGTCATTTTCATTTATCAAATAGAAGGTTGGCCTCCCATCCGGAGACTTGATAGAGACCATTACCTCATCCTTCCCTTCTATTTTTTTCTTAGAAAAAGCAGATTCCGGGACATATATGGTCTCTCTGCCATCTTGTCTCTCAAGGAACTTTTGTGCCTGCACGATCTGTTCCTTTGGCTTCTCTGCCATATTTATTGCATTTTCTTCTATCACGCTGCTCCTTTGTTTGTTTTGGGTTATCCCGCAGTTAACATCTATAGGGTCGTAATTCTTATACAATTCTCTTCCTGACATGGTTCTGATGGGCTGATCATCTTGATCAACAACGGCATATACCTTGTCTTTTTCCAGTCCTGCGAAAAGTGTCCTGCCATTGTTTATAGATGTTACGTTCTTCCCCTTATCCAGCCAGAAATAACTATTTTTTCTTCCGGGAATCCTGGTTTTAATACTGTCCTTACTTTCTTCTACCATCAAACTCTTCTTATCAATAGTGACACAAGCCAGGTTCAGATCTGCAGCTATTTTTTTTTTCCGATCCATCTCCTCCCGCAATTCTGTTACCCCTTCTTTTACTATATTTTTGTCTGGATCTGACATATCCTGTTGCAGATCTGATATATTGCTCACTGCTATATCCCGATAGGCATCCATTTTTAACAACTGTGCTACCAAAGAAGCGTATTGGGCATTAAAAAAGATAGCCTTTTCACCATTTAGCGTTTGCGGGGACATCTCTGCAAATTTCACTCCCATTTTTAACAAATCTCTACGGAATCTTTCGTAGTCTGACGTTTTGGGTATCCGGATGATCTGGTTGTTCAGTCCCTCATTTCGTAAGATCCATCTGATAGATACAGCACCATCCTGCCCTGCAAGAAAATACCCTTTTTGCATCATACCTCCCAGCCATTTTATCCCCCGCACAGCATTGCCATCCAAAAAAAGCCATTTTCCTGTAGTTTTTATTGGTGTCCCCAAAAATTCTTCCAAAACTTCCACTGCCAGCCGGGCCGCCTGCATGGCTTCACTGCCTCCGTACAAACCCATATCATTCATTTACGCTTTCCCTTTCTTATCTTGTATGAGTAAATTTTTGATGCGTTTAAAATTCTCAAGGGACAAAGAAAGATAAGGCTGAAGTTCCTCAAGAGTTAATCCCTCTTCTGAAATAGCCTGATATAATTCGTCTGCTATTCCCGGAGCATAGTCATCAGATCCTAAGATCTTCGCAAGAGTCCCGTAATCGCCCGTTTCATTCTTTTCCTGTCGTGTTTCTTTTTCTTTCAGCTCACGTTCCAATTCTTCCATGGCTTTTTGGTATTCCGCATTTTCCTCTGGTGTGATATCATCAATCTCTTTCTCTGACAAGAACGCCTCAAATGGCAGATAGAGGATATCAACTTTTTTTCCATTTTTCTGTATGGCATCCAATTCTTCTTCTGTGTAAATATGCATGTCTTCTTTTTTGATTGCTTTTTTGTAAAATTCCCCTTGCCTTCTCCATAAGATTGGATCTTCATATTTCTCTGCCTTTTTTACATAGCTATAGTCCTTGACCTGGAACCAGTAATATTTATTGTCAATGATCGGATCACAGCCCCGGACAAAACAGATACACTTGCCATTGTCTAATTTGCGTACTTCGTCTGGTGTCAAAAGTTCCCGGCCAAGCACATCCAGATTGCGGCTGGCATTCCCGTGTGATCCATAAGTCTGACCACTGGTAGACTTATCGATCGTCCATTTTCCCAGCTGTTCGCTGATAAATTTATGCGTGCTGGCTTCGTTTCCACCAAGGTATAGAATCGTGTCAGTGTTGCCGACAATCCCCTCCCATCGGTCTTCCCGGTACAGGGTCTTAAGCTGTGCCAGTGACTGCAGTACGATTACAATGTAGATTCCCCGGCTCCTGCAAGTGGATAGGATCTTGTCAAAGTCATTCGGCATTTTAATGTTCGGAAACTCATCGAGCCAAAAACCCACGTCTATCGGCAATTTACCATTATATCTTCTGGCCGCTTCATATAAGGTCTGGAACAACTGTGTATAGAGCAGTCCGGCCACAAAATTAAAAGTTGTGTCATCATCCGGCGTACAGCAGAAAAGGGCTGTTTCTTTACATTTCTTTCCTTCCCTGGTAATACCAGTACCGATAGATTCTAAGTCCAATTCATCCTCATCCAGTATCTGCAGCAAGGCTTCATTATCAAATGGAGCAAATCGGGCATTGGCACTGATGATGATACTACGCACAGTGTCTCCAGCGCCTCTCACGCATTTATAATAATTCCGGACTGCAGGATGTTCATCTGGAATCTTCCCCTGCAGGTAGAGTTTGTCTTCCAATACCATGATCCTTAGGTCCAAAGATGATTTTGCATGCATTCTTTCGGGCACCTCCGCTTCGTTCAACAGTACCATGACTGAGCGGAAATTCTGTCTCAGAACGATCTGTTCCTTTATCGTTTCTTTCCCCTTATGTGTATATTGATAGATAGGGGTACGATAGAATTCTTTTTCGTTGTTGCCGTATTTATCATCCTCCTCAGGATCATATGTAGAGAGCTTGAAGATCTCTGATTCTTCGTTCACAGGAACTTGGGTATACTTGTAATAGCGCTGCGAATCTTTGAGTTCCAACCAAACGTAACTGAAAATAGCCTGCAGATACAGGCTCTCCGCCTTTTGCCAGAATGGGTCGGCTGTACTGTTCACTTCCGTTTCTGTCGTATTTGAGATCAGGTTAGTGATCAAGCGTGTGATGTCTTCACTCTGTCGGATATACACAAAGGGGTTGTACCCATGAGATTGATACATATTGCATAGGTTCAGGCATCTGACACGTTTATCACCTTTTTCTTCCAATACCCGGCCAAAATCCCTCAGGGTGTCTCCCTTGGGATCCGTATATATATTGCTGCCGTGGAATTGCAGTAGATTAGGGGCTATCAGACCCGCTGTCTTACCAGCTCCGGCACCGCCTATCACGGTCATGTTATTGTTCAGCATAGTGTGGCCACAGTCGTAGGCTTTACGGGCGTTCTGAGTCAGGATCATATTTTTGTTGAGCTGTTTATCAGCAAATCTTCTGTTAAATTCTGGTATATTCTCCCAATCCGCTGTACCATATTCGCGGCCATACATGAAATTCTTTGTACCGTATGTAAGATAGTAGCCAAAGAGCAGCATATAGGCTACTATCCCCAGCCCGATGCACCTCATCGTATTAGCATTCCAATAGTTACGAAGTGGATTTTTAAATATTTCCAATATTTTTTCCTTATAATTGTATATGTTAACATCCATCAAAAACAATCCGCTCATATAATAGGACAATACACATACCAAGATCAGCAGAAATGCCCAGAACAAGTAATCTACCTTTTTTCTCTTTGCGATCATGGTTGCCATTGATATTTATTCCTCTTTTCCTCTGTTAAAAATTTTACAGTTGTTGGCAAACTTTTTGATAAAAGATATCTATCTGCAGTAAAATTAACCGCCCGATACAGACCACAGCATTTGTAATAATAAAAAAATGCCTCTGTATAGACAGCGGTCTGCAATTTTCCATCGACCAATGCATAGGGAAACTGCAGATTCTCATGCAGGACGGACTTTTGCCTTATTTCCAGGCAATCAAAGATCACATACTTTTGCTCAACCGGCATTTTATCCAGGATCTTATGGTTGGCCCGGTAGAACTCCCGGTTCCAAATAAATTTCTTCAGATCCTGATTCCAGATGATATCCAGTTCGGAGAGATGAAATCCCCGATTTAATGCCTGATACATCTCAATGATGCTCTGGCTGGTCATATTCTCCCACACATTTCTCCTCCTTTGTCATGTCATTTCCTGCCCACTCTTCCAGGATGACCCGAAGGTCATCTTCCTGGATATCATCCCCTAAGATATCAACAGCAATAGCCCCAAGCGCCTGTTTATGTTTTTCATCTTTTATCCTTTGTTTTTCTAAAAGCCTTTTCTTTTTCTCCTGTTCCCTATTTATTTTTTCCTCTATTTTTTTTATCTCGGCCATTAGATCTATGTCCCTTGCCATAGTGCTTTATCCGTCTCCTTTCATTACTGTTTTACCAGATTCCGTAACATACGCATTCTCCCAGCAGGGATGTCTGGCTGTGCAATCATTCGCACATCCTCTATGGATATCCCCATCTCAAATGCACTTATGATTTCTGATGCCTGCATATCATCAAACTTTTGATCTTTAAATATTTCGGCCAGTTCTTTCATTTTCTTTCTATGGCTCCTGCGTCCCCAAAATCCCTTCTTCACAGACTCCTGCTGACAAGATACCCTTTCTTCGGCCAGTTCTTTTTCCAATTCTTCAATCCTCTGTTTCATCTCCTCAGATGCCTGCTGGTACTGCTTCGTCAACTTTTCCCTAAGTTTCTCCAATTCTACTTTAGGGACCTGAGCTTTTTTAATAGATTCTAATTGTTTCTCCATATATGCCATGGCTTCTTTTCGGATCTCATATTTGATCCTGCGCAATATTTCAGATGGTGCATCCTTCATGTACCGCAGCTCCCCCACTACTGCTATGTCTAGGTTTAGCAGCAAAGCAACGCGCATCAGATCTAAGCTTCTGATTTGGCAATTTTCTGGTGTGACTACATCCAGCATTAGCTGGATCTGCCCACCATCCATTTCAAATTTCTTTGCCAGGCCAAGCTCTAGGTGCATCAGCATATCATTATTAGGGGATATCTTCTCTCCTGGGTACCTTGCCTTCCATTCCTCATAGATTTCATCCAAATTTATTTCTGCCATCGCCTACTCTACTTCTCTTTCTGCAGTGTCAACACATTATCTTTTTTTGCAATCAGGATATTCCCATCTTTTCTACTTATATAGACATATATCTCTGTTTTTTCTTTGTTATCCAGCTGGAAGCAGATACAATTAGAATCCGGTTTATTCTGGCTTACGTCTACGATTTCTTTAAACTTTGCCTTCCTGATCTTTTCTTTTGGGTACTCTATAGTGACCCATTCTTCCAGGCGGTCCTTAAAAGATTCCGGCTCAGTAATGAAAGCTTCTGCTTCATTTGATAAACCAATAATCTTGAAGGGGGCATCCAGGCCGGCTTCTTCAGAATATTTTTCCAACAGACTTTCCCCTTTTGCGGCTCCACCTAACTTGTCTATGTTGAAAACCTCACTGCTTCTGGGATTAAATTCATAGGCCAAATCTGTTGCATTGTAAATGCAGTCAAATAATTGATTGTCTACATCCACCTGTATCGTAAACAGATAATGATCATCAGTAATACGTGTTGCATTTTCCAGGACACATGCCATTTTCACTTCCGGATATCCTTCCTGCAGGTAAGCAGTAAATTCTTCCTTGCATTTATCCTTCTCTCCAGGTATCCCGGTATCGTTGATAAAGATGATCTCTTTCTCTGCCTCTTCTGTGGCTTCCTCATCTTTCAGTTTCTGTTGTTCCGTTTTTTTATGGGAAATATAGTAATAATCACACAAGGCGGCAACTCCGGCAAGGGAAAGAAAAGCTGCCAGGAACAGAATGGTAACGGCTCGTTTCTTTTTATTCCTGTTATCGACTATTTTCATAATTTTCTACCCTTCTTCCATAATGATTTTATTCTCCGTAAAGGAAAAAACGTCCTGCAGCATGTCATAATATACCTTAAGCTTCCCCCCTCCAGTGTCACTGGAAATGGTGAAATACAGCAGTATGTTCTGCTGGTCCTTATATTCTGTTTTTTCCGGATGATAGGTAACCGTTCCAGCCAATACCTCTTCCTCATATTCTTCCAGATAAAGGGTCATAAGCTGCTGAAGGTTGTCTACCTGACCTTTTGCAAATTCTGGCTCTAATCTGTCAAAATCTTTGAATTCCAGCTCTATAGCACTTTTTTGGAGTCCTGCCTCCTTGGCTGTTTGATTCCTATTTTTTTGCTGTTCTTCTGTCTGAACATCTGAAATATTTGTGCTTTTCATGCGAATAGAAATAATTCCCGTTGTCAGAAGAGAACATACCACCAAAAATAATATCCGCCTTTTCTTCATAAGTTCTCCTATTCTGTAGCTGCTGGCAATCTCCCATATCCCACAAATTTATTTCCATAGCTGGAAATAGGGGATATTTTCCCGGGATTTCCAAAATGCATCATCTGGCCATTGCCGATATATATGCCTATATGTGTGATCCTTTCATAAAAATCATAGGTATGTTCAAAAAAAACAAGATCCCCTGGCTGCGCTTCTTGTTCCGTTATAGGCACACACATATCATAAAATCCCTGTGCTGTAGCTCGTGGGACCTGATATCCGCATTGGTTGTACACATAATAGACAAACCCACTGCAGTCAAATGAGGTTTCCGGACTACTCCCCCCATAGACATATGGCATCCCCATATACTTCATCCCCTCGCTGATGATTGCATTGCTATTTCCTGCCGATGCCAGCGCATAATATCGTAATACATGCGGTACATAATCTTTATCGCCATAGCCGCTCCATCCATACCGTTCTGCCCATATACTGGAAAACAAGGCCGCATTTTCCGGGGTATATCCACCATCCCTGGAAACTGCCCACGATATATAGCCGGAGCCAAAATTATAGCCCTGCAGAGCAAGTTTGATATGCTCCAGATCTCCAGGGCCTGTGCACTCTGCAGCCAACAAAGCGTATTTTAACTCCTGTATACCGCATTCAATGGAATATGTAGGGTCTGTAATTCCGTTTGGCACCCGGGGATACCGGGTATTAAAAGCCCCTTCAGAGCTTTGCATGGGGTCCTGTCCCCGACCGCCTGATTCCTGCATCATGACCGCGAGGATCAACTCTACATATTGGGACATATCATACCTGGATGCGATCTGTGAAACTTCCTGCCGGTAGGCAAGCACTTCTTCCGATACATTTACAGCCTGGGGGATCGTTTGCTGATGCTGCGTAAAGAGCAGTGAAAAAACATTAACGATAAGTACAACAGCCAAAACAACGGCCAGAACTGGCAAAAATAAAGGCAATGCAGCTCCTGCGATCGTTGTCAGTAATAATCTGATCTGTTTCCATGCAAACGCCATAATATCCTTTATTGCATGTCCGGTCCACACTGCCTCTTTACGGATAGCAGCTACTCCATAATGTTGTATCTGTGATTCCATCCATTGTTTCCTGCGGTATTCTTCCTGCTGAGGGGATTGTATCATTGCAGCACCCGCCTTCTTAACTTGATAAACAGCTCCTGCCTTCATGGTATTGATCATTCTTTTTCTGCTGAATCCTCCGGTTTTAGCCCCTTTTTCTGTTCGTGCGTGTTTTCCTTCTTGTCTTTCTTTTTGACTTTCCTGATAGTTTTCTTTTTGCCTTATCTGCTTTTTTCCTCTAGGGTCTTCTCGGTTTTCATACTCCTTAGCATTCTGATTTTTATTTATCCTTATCTTATTGGTTTGATGTAAAACATCCCCATGGAACGAGGGTAATCTTCCTTTCTGGATGAAAACTCTTTTTTTACCGTGCTCTTGATGAGCCTCTTTATTACCGTTACTCACTCTGGCTTCTGCTTCATAGGAAGAGCACTTCTTGCCTTTCTGTCTGGTTCCATCATTTTTTCTATTTGATACCCGTTTATAAACAGGATATATATAAGTCCCCCTATTTTCTTCCCGTGCCTCATCCTCCTCTCGGTTACGCTGGTTCACACTGCCCACCTTATTGATATGGGTTGCCATTTTATGTATCACTGTCTTAGAATTCTGAATATAGGGTTCTTTCTTTTGGATATGAGAAGAGGAAAAGGGGATCGGTCCTTGCCTTTCTATGTGCATTCCCTTTGGCCCGTCCACGCTCCTGCCCGACGGCGGGACAGCCTTTTTGCCATCCCCACGAGATTGCCTGGTTCTGTGTGGCAGCTCAGAAGAGGCTCTTATCTTTTTTATATTTACGCTTGCTTTATCCGCCGTAGTCTTTCCCACAGTCCTGATCTTCACATGGGCGGCCTTATTTATCTTTACATCGGGATGTCTGTTTTCCTTTTTTGCCATATGTACCTCCGTCAGGTGTCATTTCTGGCACCTTCGCCTCTGATAGCCCTCTCCAATTCCTGTTCTGTCAACTTTTGATTCCTTATTTTATCCAATAAATTGGTATCAAACATGGCATATAATTTAGATTCCTCTTCTACGACATTGTCAAATGCTATCAGTGAGGAGCCGAACTTCATGAGCCCTTTCCCCCGAGCGCTATTTGTAATGTAACGCATCTGCGCATTAGAGATCTCAATAACGTCTGTCAGCATTTCGCGGTCAACGGCTGACTGATTCAACAAGACCACAAATTCCGAATTTGCAAGCATATTTTTTGTTGTCTTATTCGTCATGTTATCGGATACATTCTGCGTAATCCCAGTCATAAGCCCTCCTTGTTTTCGCACCTCTTTCCAGCATTTCTCTAAAGCTTTTGCCGAAAACTCCTCGTCTGTCAGGACATGGCTCTCATCCACATATACCCATGTGGCCTTCCCAATCGTCTCATTGTAAGTGATCTTCTGCCGTATACTTTCAATCATAATAAGCATAGACATCTTCCTTAAGTCTTTCCCCAAATCCCGGATGCCATATACCGTAAAACGATTATCTGATTTGACAGAGCTTTCATGGGCAAAGATATTCAGGCTGCCTTCCACAAACATTTCCAAGGATACAGACAGATCTGCCGCCTCTTCCTCTGGCTGCTCTTCTAGCATTTTTTTAAAGTCCACCAGAGTCACCTCGGTCCTGTCATCATATCTGACGAAATTTTTATAAATAGTCCTGACACAGCGCTCGATAATACTGCGCATCTTTGCAGAGACCTCCTGCCGCAGAGCCTGTTCACAAATTCCGATTATGAATTCCGATTTGTCATAAACAAATACTTCTTTGTTCGAGCACACTCTCGGTATTTCCAACGGATTTAGGAAATACTTGCTGTCTGGGGAGAAATTGATCACCTGGCCTCCGAGGTTCTCACAGATCTCAAAATATTCATTCTGAGGGTCAATGACAATGATATCGTCCTTTGTCCCGACCAATATCTGCCCCATTTCTGTTTTCACGAGAAAGCTCTTGCCTGCCCCCGTTATCCCAAATACAAATCCGTTTCCATTCTTGAGGCGTTTACGGTCTCCTACCAGGAGATTTTTTGAGCACTGGTTTACACCATAAAACAGGCCTCCCTGGTCATGCAGCTCCTGCACGTAAAATGGCATGAACGCAGCCAGGGACTGGGTAAAGAGGGGACGCATACTGTTAACAAAACGGGCACCAGTCGGCAGACAGGTATTATAAGCCTCCAACTGTTTCAGATAATATTTTTCAAAAACAAAATTTGCCCCCGCTCCAATCTGCTGGATGGTATCAACACGGCTATTCAGCTCATCCAGGTCCGGGGCGATCACAAGGATCAGGAACGCCTGGAAAAACATGCGTTGATCGTTGCTCCGGGTTTCGTTCAGATATTCTTCGATTTCCCGTTTCTCTGTCCTTTTGTCATATGAAATATCAGACGAAAAAGCCCCCATTTTATTTCTCAGTTCCTGTTGCTTTTCAATCTGCCGCTCAATCTGCATATAGATATCCATTAGCCTGGACTCTGCCAGATTCTTCGGTATTGGCGATATATCCATGCAGGTGACAGTATGGAAAGGGACTGCGGTCAGCTCATTTAAAAAATTATCCAGAAGATTGGATGGATAGGATTTTGCTATCAAAGTACAGCAATATTTATCCTCAAATTCCAGATAGGACGGGTGCTGTTGGATGTACATATTACAGATATCGTCCCTCCAATTCCCCTTTTTGCACAATTCATCCCACGCAAAGCTACATTCTTCTTCCTTCCCAAGCCTCCCAATGTCATGGATGAGATGCAGGCGTTCTTCTGCATTTAACGGTATCAGGTTACTGCCCAACACATAATAATTTGTCTGCAGTGTCCCTTCCAAAGTCTGAAAAAAAGCATTCGCATTGACAAAATCTTTTTTCTGACAGCTCACGATGAACAGCTTCACCTGGTTAATGCCGTTTTTTCCTTCCCGCATCCTGTTTTCAATGATACGGTTGTATTCCTTGATCAGAACATTGTAGGCCGGATTGTCAGTACGTTTTAAAAGCACTTCGTTACGGAATTTATCAATGTCCTGGTTATAATTAACAACCATAATCTTAAACGACACGTTCATGGAATTCAGGATCTTACACTGTTGAAGAAACAGGTCCTCTTTTTCTGCCTCATCTTTCACATAAAAGTTGATATCTGTAAAAAGATAAGCTTTATCAAACTGCACATCCCCATTTTTTTTGTCTTTTTCTAACTGAAAAACTCCATTTTCCGATATTTTGTAGATGGGTAGTGTCTCCTGTATGGAACGTGGAGTGAGATATATTGGTTCTGTCGTCTTTTTGCATTCCTTAAACTGGCTGTATTTACTTCCGATAAGCTGCACTCTGTTCCTCCTCCTTAGCCTTCTTTTTTCTCTTTTTTTCTCTTAACTCTGGTATTGGCGCTGTTAATTCCATGACATTTTTGCTCTCAAACAGTAAAGGTTCGCTAAAAGCCACCTGCCAATATTTTTTCAAAAATTCCATAAATGTCATATCTCCAAAATTCCCAAATCCACATATAGCTATAAAACAGCAAAATGGTATAGCCACATATATCGCCACTTTCACCGGCACATGAAAAAAGTAGATCAGTGGAAAGGTGATCGCTGCACCCGTACCAATGGTCAAGGCCGAGAAAACCAGTTCCCTGCCCGTCATTCCCTTCCAGACGTCTTTTCTGTACTTTTCTATGTCTTTATTTATTACCAGGTTCATAGTCCTAATCCTTTCTTAAACACAGTGTCTGCGCCCTTCATCGAACCGACCACTACCATCATTCCGATAACAGCATTGACTGCAGACAGGATACAATCCGCAATGCTGGGGTCACTTGTTGCATAGCTCACATAATGGAAACCAATAAAATAAGAGGATATCGCTAATACGATTGCGTAGCCAAACACCTCAAAAGAGGTTCCCAGAAATTCCCGGATCCAGGAGCTTGCAGTTCGGCTGAGGCCCTGGCCGCCGACAATCGTACTGAGCGCAACACCTGAAAGAGGTATCAGCAGGATTAATTTGGGGATGCGGGAAATAACCGGAGTCACTACCAGGCATCCCATGACAACCGTGACTAACAATAACAGCACACCTAAAATCCAGAGAAACAGCAGATCGCCGATCGAAGCATCTTCCATCTGTAGGAGATCACCGCCGCTTATGTGCCCATCTGCATTGCGTGTCACAAGACCGACTAAGTCCCTGGCCCAGCTAATAAACCTTGGTATCCAGCTGCTGATATAAAGAATGCAGGAATTGGCAACAATAAGCTTGATAAACTCTACTATACATGATTCCAATGTCATATTTCTTCTGATATCCATGGTCTCCTTGAAATAGGATATGCAGAAAAACAGACACAGGCATCCGACAGCCACAGGCAGCAATGCATCAAACAAACGCATTGCCAGGTTGTATGCTCCCGAGAAATCCCCCTGCGGCGTCAAGGTAAGCAAGCTCCAGGCGGCATCAATTAATTTGTTCCATATTCCGGCAATACTGTTATAGATACCTTCCGTTGATAAATATTCTTCCATAACTTCTCCTTACAACCATCAGGTAAACAGATTCACAAGCTGCGGCCCTGCAATGAGCACGATCCCGCCTGAAATACGCTTAAACGCCAGGGTCTGCTGGCTGGAATCATGAGTTTGCAAAGACTGACCAAATTCAAATATCCCCCACAATACGATCAAGACTCCACAGCCTCTTATAATGGTAGTTATGATATCCTTCAGCACATTCATCCCGCTTGTGATCTGGGATGTCGCATACACTGGCTGGGCCATATTAAGGGCAAAGACCAGGGCCATAAATAAATATCTCCCCCGTTCCATCAATTCTTTCTTATCCTGCAGTCCTTTTCTGTAATTGTTCTGTTTTGTTTTCTGTTTCTTCATCGTTATCTTGTCTCCTTATCGTTTTAATGGTTTATGGCCTTCTGCTTCCATTTGTCGTCTATAAGACTCCCTGCCTACCTGCAACGCACTCTGCAGTTCTACCGGCAGGCACTTTACAATTCCTTCATACACTTTCTTTCCGCTTTCATCTTTCACGCCCTGAGGCCTTCCATTTACCTGCTCTACCTTATCCTTTTTGAGCCAGACTTCTCTATTCGGCAACAACGGTATTTCGTAATATGCAGGATTTCTCACGGGCTGACCGTTTCCTGTTATAGTCGGTGCATTTAGATATAATGGGTTGAAATAATATCCGCCAACATCCACATCACGAAGGAGCGTCCCTTTCGGCAGGGTCACAGTGTGGAAGCTTTCTCCCGTTTCCTTGATATAAGTCCTGCAGTAAGATGATGGCATAGCAAGGATCACTGGCTGTGGATGTTCTTTTCTCCATTTTATCATTTGCTCATTCAAGGCATTTTTCAATTCTTCAGGATACATCCTTTTTTCTGTAAATATTGGTTTTCCTTCGCCATCTCTTTCATAGATATAATGTCCTTGCTCATCCCTGAGCAAATTTCCTGCAGCGTCACGCGTAAAGACCGCTTTCCGTAGCTGTATCTCGTAACTGGCAAGCAGAGGGATCACAAAGTAGTCCGCATTTTGATCTACCATATCTGTCCGCTTTCCGGACTTAAATATGTATGGTTCGTTGATAAACAGCGGATAAAACTGATATCCGCCAATATCTTCATCCATAAATTTTGTGCCCGGCGGCAGCGTCACAGCATGAAATGTGCGCTCTCCCCTTGCTGAAGGTATATCTTTTCTTACGAATTTCTTTTGAACATGGAGGTATACTTTTTCTTTCTCAGCCAGGTCATTGATTTTATTGATATCAACTGCCTGTCCTTCTTGCGCAGTAAGCAGCGCTTTTTCAAGTGCCTCTATGTTATAATTGCGGCCATTGTTTGTTCTTTTCTTTCCGCTTATTTTCTTTTTGTGTCTTACTGCAGATATTGCATCTACCTCCTGGATGTACTTCAGTGATTCGCTTTCTGTAAATGACATCAGACCGCCTTTGGCAAAACTAAAGCTGTCACCTGTCCTTCCGCCCACGATGATATGGTCTATTACTTCGATTCCCAATATTTTTCCTGCCGTGACTAATTTTTTCGTTATCGCCATATCAGCTTTTGATGGTTCCGGATTTCCAGATGGATGATTGTGCATCAGAATAATATGTGATGCATTCGACAGGATGCTGGCTTTAAAAACTTCCCGGCTGTTGATGATACTTTCCTTGATGGTCCCCATGCTGACGATCTGTGCATTGATCACCTGGCTTTTCGTGGTCAGGTTGAGCAGGCACATAATTTCACGGTCATATTGCATGAGTTCCTCCCGCATGAAATCTACAACCGATTTATCATCTTTCAGTTCTTTGTCCGAGTACAATGTCTTATCTACTTTCAGGCAGACATGGACAAAATCAAGATGGTTTTCTGTCATTCTGCACCGCCTCCTCATTCTCAAACTCGACGATTATCGCACTGTTTTCCTGTAGAGCTTCAACCATATCCTTCAGCTCTTCCCTACTAATTTTTTTAGGGCTGTCCATACCTCTGTCCTCCTTTTTTCATAAAATAAAAAGGCCATGGGGCAAATACTTACATCCCAAGACCTTTTTCTGATTTTATTATAACAAAAGCAGAATGGTATGTTTTGTTTAGATTGGTTTATTTCAGTTTCCTCATCTCATCTTTTTTCTCGGCTGGTTATCCTGTAATTTTTCTTGATCCATTTCTCTTTCTTCTGGTATCCTTCCATGAAAACGCTCTGCATTCTGCTCAATTCTCAATAGCAACCTCTTTTCACGATAGAGGGATTTTAATTCAAATGATTTCCCTGCTTTATCTGCTTTTGCAAGTTTGATTTTTTCCTCCGTCCTCCCTAACAACTCTGCGATATCATCTGTACTATGTATTCCATGGTCATGGATATAATAATATTCTTCTACTATTTTATCCAGTTCCACAATATCCTTCTGATATTTATATGCTTGGGGAAACGCATCAAAAGATTTATTCCCGGAAAAACGGGCAAGAAAAATCTTCTGTGCGTAAATTCTTCTTACCGTAACTTCAGTCATGCGATACACATCCTGCAGAGCTGGCTTCCACTGCTCTATGGATTTAGCATCTTCTCTGGCCCTGGAAACTTTAAAATCTTTATCTTTGTGTCCTATTCGATAAAGGATCCTTTCGTATGAATAATCATCAACTAACATTCTGTTGTTTGACCTTCTGCGGTAGGGATTGCCTTTGTCATCTGTCAAATTTTTATTGATAAAGGTAAAATAATTCTTTCTGTCCCTCCTGCTATATCCCTGTTTTATGTCATAACCATTTCTTCTCAGGATATTTTGGAATTCCGCTATATCGGAAGCTTCCATAATCGCTTTATCCAAATCCATTCTTAATATATCGATTTTGGATATCTGTTTTTTTTCACTGTTCCATTTTTCATACTGGACTCCCCTTTTCAATTCTACTTCCTCTTCCTTTTCCAATTCTGTATCTATATAGGATAATCCATAATCCACACAGAATGTATTAAGTATTGGTTGTACACGTTCCCGCCAATCATTTTTGGGGGAATGATACATATGGCCATCAAATGCTACAGAATTGAAAACAATATGTGTATGTAAATGCGGCTGGTCATTGTGAAGTGTGAAACAATATTGGTACTCGTCACCTAATAATTCTCTGCAAAACTTTTCTGTTATTTCAAAAACTGTGCTTTCATCGGTTTCACCCGGAGGGAAAGAAAGAACATAATGATATCCCTGTGTACAATTTCTATTCCCATTTGTACTTTTTCCATATAATTGTTTTAGGTCTATCATATTTTCATAACACATGCTTTCCGTGATTCCTGCATTTCCACCAATCCAGAAACCGTCTTCTGTTTTGTCTGGATTAAAAATATATTTGATCAGATTTTTCAAATGCTGACTTGGGTTTGATGTTTTACTTTCCTTTAATCTTCTCAACTTTGATATTGCCATTTTTATTTTCCTCTGTAATCATATTTTTTATATTTTCTAATTTTTCTATGACCTGTTCCAACAAAAAATTCAACTTTTCTTTATCACCTATGGAGTAAATTTTACTATTGTGATCTTTGACTATCTGGTTAATGTTAACTCCAATTTTGTTAATTTCATAAATCAGTTTCTGCATCTCCTGACGTTTCTCCCATCCCTCTCTCATTCCAAGACCTTTTTCTATGGCAGTTCTGGCCGATCCGCTAAGGTTAGTGGATTTTTCCGACTTGCCAAGCTCCATGAGCTGTTCAGCCATGTTCTTATCAATCCTGATACTGATTTTCCTCTGTTTTTTCGCCATTTTACGCCCTCCTTCCCTTTTATTTCGCCATTTTGTCCAATTGGGTATTTATTGCCCATTTGGGCACTATTTTTTATTATTTTTTGCAAGATACGCCATTTGTCCGACATTGGTCGGAAAATGGCCCCGGATGTCCATATGGGCATATGGCATCCGGGTCTTGTTAGGGGTTCCACCCCTAATACCCTGGTTTATGGTCTATTTAGGCAATACGTTTGCCCAGCCGGGCAACCCTCTATCTACTTCATATCCTCAAAAAACAGGTACTGGTTGAGGGCTTCCGCTTCCTTCAGGTCCTCTTCCGCAACTTCCTGGCTGTCTTTTTCTGCCAGCAGCTTGTCGGCAAAATAAACCTGGTCCACGTTCACGAAACACAACAATAGTTGCTTTTCGCTCCCCGGCAGTTCTACACTTTTTTGATAAATCTCTCCTACCACCTGATAGCGTAATCCCGTTTTCAAAATATGCCGGAAATGCTCGATCCGCTTTTTGCCAATGATGCGGCATCGGAAAAAAAGCACTTTTTCATTTTGTGGATTTCGGCCATTATCCAAAATCGTAAAAAACATTTTTTCCTTCTCCTCCAGAATTTGAGTTTCCCCAATCTTACGGCCCAGCAAAATGATCAAATTCATAAGTTCACCCCTTCCCTGAAATTGCAAAATCTCCAGGGTGTCATAAATGACACCTTGCAATATCATCCATCTGATAGCATTGTAAATCCTCTGACAATAAACTTTCCACTTCGCCTATCCTCTCCTGGATCCCATCTATATTGATTGGGAAAACATCCAATCTTTCACTTTTATCAATCTGGAATGCCAGGTCAGCGAACAAACTGAAATAACGGTAGGGTTCCGAATCTGCAAAACGATAGATCCGGTCAGTTATTGTCTGTGCAGCCTTACTTGCCAAAACAGTGTCTTGTTTTTTTAGCTGTTGCAGTTTTTCACCTGCCTGTCTTAATTTGCAATATTCCATGTTCAATGCTTTGAGATGATTTAAAAATCCTTCCGGGTCCTTTTCCAAAAGATCATGTAACTTAAATAAAAAAACATATTCTTTTTTCTGCATAGTGATCTCCTTCCGCAAATAAAAAAAGCCGGTTTCCCGACTTACACAATTTTATTATATCATTATCAATATGGGATGATTGGTTGAAATCAGTACAATTCAGTCAGACTCACAGGTGAGAAAAACTAGAAAAAATTATATCTACTCAGAAAAAACTTGGAAAAAACTTCAAACAACACAAGGCAGATTCCTGAATTTTTTTAATGGATATGCTATATTAAAAACAGAAAGAGCTGCCGCCCACGTGGTGGAGGCTCTGGTGTGAAGATTGCGTCCTACATGAGGACGCGCCTACCCCGTCTGGCCGACAGGGTAGGTATTTTTTATTATGCCTGTCCATGTAGGTAAGCAATGCGATCAAAAAAAACCTCCCCCCTCATTGAAGTTGGGGAGGCTTCCACCCTGTACACGGTGCTCTCTCATGCATTATAACAGGCTGCCTTTAAATGTTTAACAAATTTTAGATCAAATACTTTTGGCAGATTAGGTTATACTGTTCTTTACTGATCAGCCCCTCCACCAAACAGGACTTAACCCTTGACTCCAAATGTCCCAGCGAATTTTCGTAAGCAATATCATCCCCCTTATCATAATAATACTGCAGTTCATTTATCGTATTTACTATCCCCTTTGGCATTTTAAAATTCAATATTATGCTCTGGTCAAATTGCATATACCACGGATACTCTTCTCTTTCCATAATCTGACCCTCCATGACTATCTCGATCTCTTTCTTTCTTTTTCAATGATAATTTCAGGTTGTAAGCATTTTCCTAGACGGCCCATCCGCATATCCATTATTTTTTCTATATAATCTCTATAGGGCTGGCTCAAGATCAAATGGCCGTTGTATTCCACAGGGATATCATCAAGTATCTGTTTGATCTGTTTCATATCAAATTTTAAGTGGATCCGCTCCATAGCCTCCAGGCAATCTGCATTATCCGTATCGGCCATATAACGGAAGGGATTGATTCCCTTTCCGTTTTTCTCATAAGCTGACTGCACAGAGATATAAGCTGAATTCTCCATATTCTCCCATACACTCATACGTTTCAACAACTGCTCTTCTGTTGCTTTATTGCTGAAGCAATTTCCGTTATCATATACTGGGGCAAGCTGAAACTGTCCGCCCGGCGCTTTTATTACACCCCAATTTCCATTATTCCGGTCATTGTTCCCGATAAGGGCATCCACGACAAACATATCCCAAAACCTCTGTTTTACTCCCGGGATTTTTTTTAAAATCCTGTTTTTTTCCAAAACAGCCAGGACTACGGAAAGCTCAACTCCATCACCACTTCCTGAAGATCTTTCATCAGCAATGATATCTGTCAATTCTTTCTGGTACATATTTTTTAATTCCCTAAACTCCTGCAGGATATCGCCATCCTTCAAGAAATCCTTACATGCAACCACTACTTTTCCATCCTTTACGCCCATGATTGTCTCATGGACTGGTATGCCCAGTGCTTCGTAAATATGTGAGCCTATATATTCGGATAAAGGCGATGTGGTGTAGGATACCTCTACATTCCTGAAAGACTTTGTAGATTTTGGAAATTTCAAGATCCAGTTCTCTCCCCTGAATATGATCCCCAATTTTTCACCTGCGTTCCCTCTATAAGTCCGATCATTCTCAACAATATCATTAAAATCAATAAATTCCATAAATTACCCTCCACTTCCTTTGTATGATTTATAGTTACAAGCTATCCTCTATTAGCAGTAGTGGATAATGCATTTTCCATATCTGATAATCTCTGTCCATAACGGTGTCATTGCCATATCAATTCTTTTTGAGTCATATTTTTCAGCTTCCTGATATATCGTATTTTATCTCTGACCGTCATATTCAATACCTACCTCATATAATTTGTTACTGATCTTTTTCCACTGGTTCGCGGGCCAGCGCCGTTATCTTCCTGCCACCACCAGCCTACACTGTTTTTCTTCCATGTTGCTGCGTTGACATCCTAAATCACTCCCTCTTTTAAGTTATCTATATTATATCGCTATTTGATATTGCTTACAATCAAAATCTATGGATTCCGTCGTCATAATGCCGGAATCGTTCATGTATATAATAAAAAGGGAAATAAAAGGGTATTTTGAATGATATGAATATGCGGGTTGGCTGTGGCTCCTTACAAAAAGGCCCCCTTAACTTAAAAGGTTAAGCAGGGCCTTAATGGGAGAGAATATCAATAAATGGATAGATATTGCTGCACTTTTGTCCGGTCGATTTCGGGCATAATATTTAAAAAACTATTTTCATATGACCATTCCAACTGGTCAAGTTCAGCAGCACTTATTCCTTGGTCGAATACAATGGATGTTCCAATAATGCTTGAACCATCTGCGTCAAGAGATTTTTGGGCAACGGAAATACATCCGGTTTGAACCCTTTTATCTTGGTCGAGTATTGTACCTTTGTGCATAGGCGAATCAAGCCATGCCTGAACAACGGCTTGTGCATCTCTGATATTTCCTGCAACGCCCAGCCCGATCTGTCCGGCATGATTAGCATAATCGTCCGAATTAGTTCCGGTCATTACGTTATATGCAGCAACAATCTTTCCGCCGAAATCTCCTAATTTTTCATACCATTCATATGCATGAAGTCCGTTTTCTAACCGGACTCGATTTATTTCATCAAATACTTGATGGGCAAAATCTTGATTTGCGAAATAGTATGGTACATTTATACTGCATGAAGCAGAAAGCGTACCTATTGTTGCTGTAATGGTGCAGTTTCCAGAAGAAACAGCAGTAACAATACCATCCTCTACAGTCGCAATTGATTCGTCTGAAGAAATCCATGATAATGTATCTGTGGTATTATCTGGACCATAGGATGCTGTAAGCGTCTCTTGTTGCTCTACGTTGATAATAGCATATTCTTTGTCAATGGACAAAGATTCGGCAGGTATCCGTGGAATGGAAACATATATATTACACGTATTTGTTGAGCCATTGGCATTTGTCGCAGTAATAGTTGCTGTACCTTCTGAAACAGCAGTAACAAGTCCATTCTCGACAGTAGCAATGGATTGGTCACTGGAAGACCAGGTTGTTTCTTTTGAATCGGTTGTATAATCCGGAACAAAAATTGTATTTATTTGTTCCTTGTCACCTACGTTCATCTCTAATTCATTGGTACTTAAATACCAATGGTCTAGTGATGCCGTAAAGTTAATTATACAGGTAGCTACTTTATCACCCACTTTTGCGGTAATGGTTACTGCTCCGGGTTTACGACCTGTTATCAAAGCAGTTTCCTTATATTGTCCAGATGTAGTAATATGGACAATATCTTCATCACTGGAAGACCAGGTGACTTTTTTATCTGCGGTTGTATTAGTGGGAGCATAATTAACAATCAATCGTATGTCACCTTGACGGGTGATATCCCAATTTAGGTTTTCCTCGGATAAAGTAATACTTTCCAGCGGAACAGGTGTATAGACTTTGATCTTGCATGATGCAGATTTTTTGCCTACAGCAGCCGTTATGGTGGCAGTTCCATCGGAAACAGCAGTTACAACGCCGTTTTTCACAGTCGCGATTGTTTCATCTGAAGAAGTCCAGGTGATATCCTTATTATCAGTTGTATTTGATGGAGAATAGGTTACCTTTAAGGTATCTGTTTGGCCTTTTTCAAGTTTAAGGGTTGTGTTATTAAGGCTGATTGACTGCAATGGTATTTCTTTTTTCTTGACCGTAACGGCACATGTGGCTTTTTTGCCATTGACCATTGCTGTGATAGTTGCAGTACCTGCCCCCTTTGCAAGAACAGTGCCGTTTTTCACAGTGGCCACCTTTGTGTTGCTGGAAGTCCAGCTTACATCTTTGGAAACAGTAGTATTTTTCGGGTTATAGTTCACAGTTAACGTAGACTTATTGCCTTCTGTAAGAGATAAGTTCTTTTTATTGAGACTGATCGACTTTAATGCGACCGTCTTTTTCTTTGACCTATCCCATTTTCCATTACCATCCACATATTTATTGCCGATCCACTGATTGATCGCCATTGCTCCACTACCAGTCAAGTAATAATCCCCAACCCATTTGTTTTCTGCCATAGCACCGGAATTTTCGAGATAATACCATGTGCTGCCTAATTGCAACCGTCCGGTCTGCCGTCAAAGGACGGAGAAAGCAAGGTAAAACAGTATATCCGATTTGAGAGTGTTCTGAAAAATGGACGCTCTTTTTTGTTGCCCAATTTTGGTTTAGGTGCCAAAACTTGACACCTAGACCAAAATTATTTACGGAAAAGTTGAACCAGAAGAAAGCAATCATTTGCAAACTTTATCGCAATACCGTCTATAATAAGAAGCATAAACTATTTCTGGTACAATGAAACCATTAGAAGAAATGAATCTGCTGGACAGGAGGGTCCCCGCGTAAAGGAACTCCATCAGCAGATTCAGAAGTTGAAAGTCAACAAGGAAATGGGGGTGCGCTACATACAGGCGTGGGAAGAGATTTATGATTTCATTAAGCCCTCTCTTCCAGCAGACAAGAAAGCCCTGTAGAATAACTAATTTTGGACGGAGTCATTTGACCATTCCTCCGCCCAAAATCAACTTTTTCCTATTGTGCCTTGTACTCTGCGTAATACTGATCAATCGTCTCCATAATCGCTTTCTTCGCCTCCTCAGACACCATGCCGAAGGGTTTTCGGCATGGGCCGACGGGCTGGCCAACCAGGTTGGTGGCGCATTTTACGATGGAGTTTGGATTGCCATATTTAAAGCAATCACGAATGGGGGCGATGGATGCCTGGGCGGCCTTGGCAGCTTCTATGTCACCTTTGAGGTAATTCTGGTAGATGCTCACCATCACCTCTGGGAGGATGTTGGCAATGGCGGTGATGCCGCCTGTACCACCAGCCAGCAGAGTCCACAAAATCAACGCGTCATTTCCGGAGAGAACGGAGAAATTGGCATCCTTCGTAGCTGCGATGTACTGGAGGATGTTATTGAAATTCCCGCTGGAATCCTTGACGCCTACGATGTTATCGTAATTTCTGGCCAGCTTACCCACTGTGGCCGGAGCCAGAGTTGCACCTGTGCGGGCAGGGATATTGTACATAACAATAGGAAGCTCCACAGCCTCCGCCAGTTCACTGTAATGCGCATAGAGCTCCTCTTGATTGAGGGCCGCGAAGTAAGGGGTGATCACCGACAGGATATCCACGCCAATCTCCTTCGCCTTCCTGGACAGCTCGATGGTATCCTTGGTGCTGATACACCCTGTACCTGCATACACGGGAACCCTGCCCTTCACCTCATCCACGAAAATCTCCATAACGCGGATTTTCTCTTCCTGGTTCATGATATAGAATTCCCCGTTGGTGCCAAGGCAGAATATCGCATCTACCCCCGCCTCAATCTGCCGATTGATTTGTCTTCTCAATTCTTCTTCGTGAATGCTTCCGTCTTCGTGCATTGCAGTCTGCATAGCTGCAATAATTCCTTTATTTTCTGCCATAATTATTTACTTCCTTTCCACTTTGGATGTTCATATACTTTCTGATCTGCCACATAGGGCCACTGCTCTCCGTTGATCACGGCCAGGCAGCCTTCCACACACATCTGCGCCATATTGATTACTGCTTCCTTCGTCTGGGCAGCGCTGTGCGGACTGCACAGCAGATTCTTCGCCGTCAAGAGAGGACTTCCCGATGCTGGCGGCTCCTGGGTGTACACATCCGTGCCTGCCCCGGCAATCCTGCCCTGATTCAGCGCCTCCACCAGAGCCTCCTCGTTGATGATACCGCCTCTGGAACAATTGATGAGGATTGCTGAAACTTTCATACTCTCCAATTCTTCCCTTCCGATCATATCCCTGGTCGAATCCAGAAGGGGCACATGAATGGAAATGATGTCGCAGACCTTCAGCATCTCCCGATAATCTGCGAAATACTCACACCCCAGCTCCTCGATCACCTCCCGAGACAGGTAAGGATCGTATCCGACTGTCTCCATGCCGATGCCCTTACAGATCTTCTGGGTTTCCCTGCCAATGGCTCCCAGGCCAATGAATCCCACCTTCTTGCCCAGCAGCTCGAAAGCCCTGCCGACATCACGAATTTTCCAATTTCCGGCCTTCATCTCATTCTCCGCCTGGCAGAAATTTTTCGCGATGGCGAACATCATACCCACCGCGTGTTCCGCCACAGAGCGATTGTTGGCCCCCGGGGTGATCACCACAGGGATGCCGGCCGCCGTGGCCGCCTCTACATCCACACTGTCATACCCCACGCCCGTTCTCCCAATCACCTTCAAATTCGGAGAATGTTCGATGACATTTTTATCACATTTGGCGATACGCACAATCAGTGCGTCCACATCCTGCATCTCACCCAGATAATTGTTGGGGTCTCCATTGTCGGCCACATAATACTCTGCCTTACCCTCTAGGAGCTCCAAACCTTCCTTACAAACTGACTGCGTCATTACAAATTTCATGTTGTTCCTCCCTGATGATCAGTTTATCGGCCATCTCCACCAACACATTTTCCTTTCCAAATCCACCAGACTTGGAAACCACCTGCAATTTACGATGGTCGCATAATAATTTTGACAGCACCGTTCCCTGGGACAGTTCGTCCACCGGGATCAGCTTCGCCCCGTGGATGCCTTGCATAAAGCCCATCAGCGTGTCACCACCGGTCATAAGATAGGTCAGGTCAATATCCTTGCTGACTAGATAATTCATGATCCTGCTGTGACACTTCATCACCTGATAGCGCAGCTCTTCCCTGGCTATCCCGTGCTGCTCTATGTACTTTGCGCTGGCCTGTCTTTCCACATCAAAGGTATCTACGATCACCTTCTCCTTCTGAAGACAGGTCACAAAGACGCTTTCCAGAAACCGCCTCCCCGCATCTGTGTCATAATATTCAGGGCTGAATTTCTGTTGGGGAAGGAGATTAATCCTGGCAAATCCGTGGTTGCCTGCATACTCCACTTGCCGCCCGGTGATCGGATTTAAGCTGCCACAGGCCACATACAGGCCTCTCTTGCGTTCATAGGTCCGCTGTTTGCAGCCCACCAGCTCCATCGCCTCCGCCAGGAAGGCTGCGAATCCCGCACATCCCGCCAGATAGCGCAGGCGCTTGTCTTTCTTAAGCTGACACACTCTCTCGAATATGTCGCTGTCACTTTTGGCGTCGAATACCACGATCTGTTTTTCCGACTTCTCGGCAATGTCATTTTCCCGAAGTCCCACGCATCTCACATCTACGTCGATATTGTTTTGCAAAATTTTAGGGATATAGGAATCCCGGACCGGCTCAAAGGGATCTCTGCCAAATTCGCTTGCCTCCAGAGGTATTCCTTCTATATAATGGATTCCCTCCACCGTTATCCTGTGAATAGCCGGGTAGGCTGGAATGAAATAGACAGACTCTCCCGCCACATCAGCCACCGCTTTCAACTCCACGCCCACATTTCCTCTTAACGCGGAATCTGTCTTCTTATATATTGTCGATATTTTCTTATTCCTGGCCCATTGCACCAACTGGTACACTTTTTCGTAGGCTTCCTTCGCCTGAAGGGGACGGGTCTGAGTACTCACCACCAGAACCTGCGTCTCCCCGGCTATGACGGTTTCTTCCATATCATCCTGAACCAGCACCTGCGTCTCAATCCCCTTCTTGGCAAATTGCACTCCCGTATCCAACGCACCAGTGAAGTCATCTGCAATGATCAAAAGCTTCACCATAGCCACACCGCCTTATTTATTATTTGCCATGCGAATTGCGTAATCCATAGCATTCACAAGACTCAGCTCATTGGCACTTCCGTCTCCGGCATGTCCGAAGCCGGTGCCATGGTCCACAGAGGCCCGGATGACCGGCAGACCGAGGGTTACATTCACCCCTGCCACTGCATCCCATCTCTGCTTCTCGCAATTGTACACGAATCCTTTTACTTTCAGGGGGATGTGTCCCTGGTCGTGGTACATGACCACCACGATATCATACCAGCCACCCAAGGCCTTGGAAAATACCGTATCCGGCGGGGTGGGCTTTTTCTCCGGGATATGGATTCCCTCCGCCAGGGCATCGTCGATGGCCGGCTGGATCTCGTCGATCTCCTCGCGGCCGAACATGCCATTCTCCCCGCAGTGTGGGTTCAATCCCGCCACACCTATCTTCGGTTCCCGGATGCCCAGCGCCTTACAGCCTTCGTTGGCGATCCGGATGACTTCCAGAACTCTGTCCTTCTTCACCTGGCCACATGCCTGACGCAGAGAGACATGGGTGGATACATGCACCACTCGCAAATCCTCGTGGGCCAGCATCATGGTATATTTCTCCGTATTGGTGTAGTGAGCATAAATCTCTGTATGACCAGAATAATGGTGTCCCGCCAGATTGATAGCTTCCTTATTCAGGGCGTTGGTCACAGTGGCATCCACTTCCCCGGCCATAGCCAGCTCGATCACCTTCTTCACATACTGGAAGGCTGCCTCGCCGCACATGGCGGATACCTTGCCGTAAACTCTTTTCTCAATATCCACCATTTCCATATCGTACACATCGATGGTGCCGGGCTGAAAGAGAGCATCCTTCACTTCCTTCACCCCGTTTACCTTGAGCTGTCCTCCTCTGCCTACGATCTTAATGGCGGCTTCGATACAATTGGCGTCACCAATGACGATGGGCCTGCATTTTTCGTAAACATTCGGATCCGCCAGGGCTTTCACCGACAATTCCGGCCCATTCCCCGCAGGATCTCCCATTGTGATTCCTACTATTGGTCTGTTGTCCATAATCTCCTCCTTATTTCAGCACTTTCAGGTAAATATTCCGAATGTCCTCCAGGCTCATTTCCTTGCAATTGTTCACCAACAACCTCTGCTGCTGGCTTCCTGCCTCCACAAGGAAATCTAGGTCCTCCATCTTCACCCCGAACTCTTCCAGATTGGTAGGAATGTCCGTCAACTTCACGATGTCTGCAATCTGGTCGATGAGGTACTGCGCCTTCTCGCTTCTGCTCTTATGGCAAATCTCCGGTGCAATGGCGTCACAGAGGAGCTCCAGGCGTTCCTCGCAGGCTTCCTTATTGAATTCCATCACGTGCGCGAACAAGATGGCATTGGAGACTCCGTGGGCAATATGATATTTGCCTCCCAGAGGATAGGACAACGCGTGCACCGCTGTGGTGCCGCTACCGGTGATGGCCACGCCGCCGTAGAAGGCCCCGAGCATCATCCTGTTTTTGGCTTCCATATTATTCGGATTGCGGTATGCCTCCCGGATATTGGCGAAGATCAGCTTTGCCGATGCCAGAGCATAGGTATCGGAGAATGGCGTCGCTTTCTTCGAGGTGAAGCACTCCACCGCATGGGCCAGAGCGTCCACACCAGTGGCTGCCACGATCTGCTTCGGCAGCTTGGCGATGGTTACCCCATCCAGGATCACATAATCCGGAATCATATCATCGTTGACGATTCCCTTCTTCGACTGCTCCTCCGGCACGGCCACGATGGCATTGCAGGTGGCTTCCGACCCGGTTCCGCAGGTGGTGGGAATCATAACCGTCTTCCTCTGCTTTCTGGCCAGAGACGGATCCTTAAGCAGATCGCGGATGGTATAATCGGCGTCCTTGAGCACACTGCACAATTTCGCCGCATCCATGACGCTCCCGCCGCCCATGGCCACGATCAGGTCACCATCACAGCTATGGACTTCTTCCATAACAACCTCCACATCCTGGTAGGCCGGCTCTGGTTTCAGATCATCAAACACCCGATAGGTGACCTTCGCCTCCTCCAAATTCCCCAGGAGTATGTCCAGAAGTCCTGTGTTTTGAATTCCCTTGTCTGTGAAAACAAGGACCTTCTGGGCCTTCTCCTTGGCGATTATTTCTTTTATTTGGTCGATACATCCCTCACCACCGTAGAGGCAGGAGGGGACTTTCATTTGGTAGGTCATGTTATCATCTCCTTAGAAAAAAATCTGTCTATACGCAACGCGTCCCTGCTTCATAGTCAGCAAAGGTACAAAAAGCTTATTGCCTTTACAATGCTTACCAAACATGTCATCAAAAATCATATCGGTATCCTGAATGTCGAAAATTGCAATATCAGCAGGTTTACCAACCTCGAGAGTTCCCGCCCTATCTAAAATCCCAAGCGCTTGCGCCGGAGAATAGGTGGTTGCCTTTAATATTTTTTCCAACTGCATACCTGCTGCCGAAAATACAGACATTGCATGAATTAACGAGAATCCAGGCCTGTTGTACTCACTTGCCCTCACCAAATCTGAACTGATGATATCTGGATAGAACTCTTCCTCAAATGCTTTTTTCAAATTTTCAAAAGACCAATGGACTCTCCCGTTGCAGGAATCTATCCACACTCCTCTTTTTTTTGCCTCTTTCACAGAAGTTTTCACCTTCCCCTTTTCATCAAAAATAGTTTCGCCATGTGTCTGATAAATATGGGACAAGATGTCTCCTTTTCGCAGTGCACCTGCCAATTCGTCAACAGAGACATTTTCTGGTAGATTTCCATAGTGCACTGCCACCGGAATATTAAAACCTTTCTTCTTCATTTTTTCAGAAAGATTGATTGCCCAATACAAAGGGGCCATTCCGTATCCTTCCAGCGTTTCCTTACACATACGAACCTTCAATCCTCTGAGTACATGCGGAAATTTCTCGAATAATTTCACGATCAAATCTTCTCGAAAATCTTCGGGGTCGTGGTTCTCTTCGTGTTTGCATAAACTCTTATTGCCAAAGGTTGACACATTTAGGAAGGCATATACCGATGTCTCATAACGAATAATATCTGCTTTGTAAAACATTTCAAACCCTGAGGCGCCTGCAGTCCCTCCGTCATTGGCCGTTGTTATACCACAAGGAAGACAGGTCGTATCTGCGTTAGCTCCAATCATAGTTCCGTCCAGATATAAATGTGCATGTTCATCAATTAATCCAGGAAGAACGTATTTCCCCTTGGCATCGATCACAGTTGCCTTCACCAACGTTTTCTCTGTTTCCGCGATATATCCATCTTTCACATATAGATTTTTTTCCGCAAAGCTTCCTGATATGGAATCAAAAACCTTACTATTTCTAATTATGTAATCCATGAGACTCCTCCTACTTCATCAATGCTATTAATCCGGTTGCCAATACTGGTGAGAAGGATACCAGAAATACTGTAGCGAACAGGATCAGCAAAAATGGTATAACATTCTTACTTAATGTCATAATATCCTGCTTTGTGGCTGACACTGCTGCGAACAAACAGTTGCCAAACGGCGGCGTTGCCTGTCCTACTGCCAAATTGAACACAACAATACATCCGAGATGAACCGGGTCGATTCCATACTGCATGGCAATTGGATAAATCAACGGAGCAACGATCAGAATGATAGCGCCAGAATCCATAAACATCCCCAGGAAAATCAACAGAATATTGATGAAGATCAGGAATGTCACTTTACTGGAAATCAAAGATGCCATAGCTGTCGTAAAGAGTACCGGAACATTATTAATGGTCAATACATAACCAAATACGCTTGCAGCCATAATCAGAAGCAAGATACCTGCCGTTCCTTTTACACTGTCCAGCACAATCTGCAGGAATTTCTGGAAAGTCAGTTCTCTATGAACAACTACCGCCACAAACAAACCGTATACAACCGCAACAGCCGCAGATTCTGTGGGAGTAAAAATACCGGAATAGATTCCTCCGAGTATGATAACGGGCATCAACAGAGCCCAGATGGAATCTTTCAGAGCAATTCCAAGATTCTTCGATGAAAACTTTCCTGATTTTTCAAAATTATTCTTTTTAGCTTCAAACCAGGCATACACACACATCAACAAGCCAGCCAGCAGTCCAGGAATGATACCGGATATAAGAAGCTTTGATACCGATGTTCCAGTCGTTGTTCCGTATACGACGAAAACAATACTGGGCGGGATAACAATCCCCAAGGTTCCTCCCACAACAGGAAGTGCTGCTGAATATCCTTCCGGATATTTTTCCTTCACCAGTTCCGGATAAAGCATAGCCCCGATTGCAGCAGTTGTTGCGATAGAAGAACCAGACAATGCAGCGAACAACATGCAGGTCACGATCACAACAATGGACAGACCACCGCTCACATGACCAATGGCAGCTTTTGACAAATTGATCAGTCTGGAGGAAATGCCGCCATGCTGCATGATAGAACCTGCCAACATATAAAAGAAAATTGCCATCAAAGTATATTTCTCACCGCCGGAATACATTTTCTGGGTAATCTGCATAAGGGGGAGCCCCGAAGCAAGAACCAGCGAGCAAATACAGGAAATAGCCAGCGACCAGGCAATAGGTACGCCGATTATCATTGTTATCACAAATACGATTAGTAAAACTAAAAACGGATTCACGAAACCACCTCCCCACTCTTATCTGTGATAAAAACAATCTTTTTCACCACATTCGTTAGTTTTTCTATGAACATAAGCCCAAATCCAATGACCATCACCATATATAGTTGCCAGTACGACAGCGGAATAGCGGATAACGATTGGGGAACTGTCCTGCCTTGTATCGTCAGAAAAATGGCACTAACAAACAGTAATCCCAAAGTAAGCAGAGAAATCACATCTGAAATAAGCCGGAATCTTGTATTTGATCTTTTATTTTTAAATTTGATAATTTCGATTTTAATTTCACTATCTTCTTTGATAGCCAAATTTCCGCCAATCAAAATCATGAACATAAAAAGCACTACGCTTGTCTGTTCTGACCAGGGAATACTATAGTGAAAAATGTATCTTGACAACACCTGGATGAAATTTATGGAAACCATAAAAACCACCATGGCAATCAACAGCCATTTTTCTATCAGAAGAGTAATAGAATTAATCTTTTCTAAGATTTTTGCCAGACTTTTCATTCACACAACCTCCTTTAGAAATTAAGAGGAGGCATTCCCAACAGCGCCTCCTCTTATCGACTTCTTATTATTTGTAGGATTTAACTTTATCAGCCAAATCTTTCAAATCCGGATAATCGTCATATACACCTTCTGTGCGCTTCTGAAGCTCTTGCTTATCCAATTCCACAACCTTCATGCCGTGATTGTTTACTAAAGTTTCTTTTGCTTTTTCATTGTCTGCGGTACATGCTTCTCTCTCAACTGTCGTGGAGTATGCACCTGCTTCATCTACCCACCGCTTCTGTGCATCGGTAAGTCCCTCATAGGTCTTTGGAGAAACCAATAATCCTGCAACCTGGTATACATGTTCTGTCTCCACAATGGTGTCATTCACCTCAAAAATATTAGATTGAAGAATATTTACATATGGATTTTCCTGTCCATCTACCGTTTTCTGCTGCAGTGCTGTGAACAATTCGCTGAAATCCATGGGAGTCGGGTCAGCACCTAATGCAGTAAAGATAGCCATCTGAATCTCCGAATTCTGAGTTCGGATTTTCTGTCCCTTCAAATCATCAATAGTACTTGTCTCTTTACTGGTGGTAACATTTCTATAACCCATGGTCCACCAGCCCTTGCAAAGCATACTGTTACTCTCCAGTTCTGCCGTTAATGCCTCTCCAACCTCTCCATCCAGAGAATCATAGGCCTGCTGCTCATTTTCAATAATAAATGGCAAATCATAAACACCAATCGATGGGGAGAAATTCGCCAATACTGTTGATGAAATGGGAGCCACATCGATAGTTCCCATCTGAATTCCCTGGGCCGCATCTGCAAGACTCCCCAACTGACCATTCGGATAGATTTCAACCGTCATTGTGCCACCAGACAATTCTTCCAATTTTTCCTTGAAAGCTAAGGAACCCTGGTGAAAAATACTCGTCTCATTATCTGCATGAGCCAATTTCAAAGTACTCTCAGCAGATGCTGAAGCATCATCCTCTGTCGCTTCCGCCTCCTCCGCACTGGCCGCTGCATCTGAGCTGCTTCCTCCACAGGCCATAAGGCCTGTACACATAACCCCTGCCAATAACACTGCTAAAAGTTTCCGTTTCATAAGTACCTCTCCTTTATTTGTTTTATTACGAAACATATTTTCTGCTTCGTTCTTTATATATCCATATTAAAACATTTTTTCCTAGGTATCAATCGTCTCTTTTTTCTTTTTACGTTTTATTATGAAACAAGCCTCTTGCCTTTTCCAGAAATTGCCTTATAATAGAAGTATCTAAATATTTCAAATAGGGATTTCCCATAAAAAAAGAAGGAGGATTTCTGTGAAGAAGATTAAGATTCTTGCCATTGCCCCCTATGAGGGTATGGCCGAGACATTGTCAGTACTTTCAGAAAATCGCAGGGATATTGAGATGACGATCCATACCGGTAACCTACAGACTGGCCTGGATATTGCACGTTCTCTCACTGCCCAGCGGGAGTATGATGTGATCATTTCCCGTGGTGGTACTGCGGAATTGATTCAGAGGGAATTAGATCTGTTGGTGATCGATGCGCCATTGTCGGTCTATGACATTCTCCGCTCCATCAAGATGGCGGAAAATTATGCCGGAAAGTATGCCATCGCCGGCTTCCACAGCATCACCAGTAACGCACGCATTCTCTGTGATCTGCTGCAACTGAACATCGATATTTTCACCTTCCAGAGCCAGGAGGATGTGCCGAGTATCCTACAGCAGCTAAAGCAGCAATCCTACACACTGGTCATCTGCGATATGATTGGCACGTTGACGGCGCAGTCCATCGGTCTGAACTCCATCTTCATCCCATCCGGCAAGGAAAGCATCAACGCAGCCATCGACGAGGCGGTGAAGATTGTCCGCTCCTCCATGCACACCTACAAGGAGAAGGAAATTTTCAAGGCAGCCATCACCAACGACAATGAGGCGGTCCTGATCTACGATTCCACGGGAAGTCTGTGGTTCTCTAATCTGAGCAGCTCGGCCTTCGACCAACATCTGTTGAATATGGCCAAGACTTATCTGCCCGCCTTTACCAAGACCAACCACCAGACCTTTCTGCGCAAGGTGGACGGCATGAACTGTCAGATTACCAATGAAAATATCTCCTATGACAACAAGAATTACACCCTGCTGAAGATCAACAAGAAGGCTCCCCTCTTCGAGGAAAATGACAAAACCATCGCCATTTACAATGATTTTGACAAGGCAGCCCCCAGCACCATCGCCCGGCAGAGCAGCGCCAATTTCATCGGGAATGTCCATCATCTGATCGAGAAGTATTCCCCCACGAATTTTCCCATCCTTATCACGGGAGAGACCGGGACTGGCAAGGAGAAGGCGGCAGCCCTGCTGTACAAGAACGGCCCCTACAGCAACAAACCCTACTTTGTCATCGACTGCAGTCTCTTAAACGACAAGAAATGGAATACGCTGCTAAAAAGTGAGAACTCACCTCTCAACAGTGTACACACGACCATACACATTAAGGATTTGGGAAAATTAAGCCCTTCCAATCGCACAAAATTATATACTTATGTGAAGGACACCGGATTACTCAAGCGCAGCCGACTGATCTTCTCCCTGATCACTCCCGACGAAAATGCCGGAGAGATCACCAACTATCTGATCAACCGTATGTCCTGCCTGCTGTTGCCTATCCCTCCGCTGCGGGAGCGCTCTGAGGACTTATCCAGCATCGCCACTCTGTATGTGAATCAGATGAACGCCCTGCTCAGCAAGCAAATCGTGGGCTTCTCCAACGATGCCTTCGATCTAATCCGCCAGTACCATTGGCCCAACAACCTGGACCAGTTCCACCGGGTGCTGCGGGAGGCAGCGGCTCTCACGGACGGTTCCTACATCACCAACGACATTGTGCAGATGCTGTTGAACCAGGAGCAGGAGGTCTGTGACCAGTCCCATTTTGCGCAGCTCTCCTCCCAACTGGATCTAACCAAAACCTTGGACGAGATCACCTACGACATCATCCGAACCGTCCTTGCAGAGGAGCACAACAGCAAAGAAAAAACCGCCAAACGCCTGGGCATCGGCCGCAGTACGCTATGGCGGATTTTAAAAAATCACCATGGAAATTAAAACGCTTCCAAATCATTATTCATTAACACACTGACAAACTCCTGATGGCGTTCTCCCTCCATCCAGAACAGCTCGCCCTGCCAGCTGGAGTTCTGTCGGTAATTGACGTGTATCAGGAGGGTACCGCACGATCCTCGCTGCTGCGAAATCACACTGGTCCTGGACCTTCTCCAGGGGTTCTTCCCAGCGAGGTGCTTAATGGAAGGAACGTATCAGGTAGCAGATTGGGGGAAATGGATCCGATCATAGAAATTCTCCAGCAATTCCACCATCTGAATGACGTTGATGAAATGCCAGGGTTCCATGTCATAACAATGGAAGATACGGCCTTACATCTCACCCTCCTGGTAAGAGTCAATGCATACATTCGCGATATTTTGGGCATAAAGCGCTATTTGTATCTTCTGACTATGTCCCATACTGTTCCCCATATGATTTAGCACATATTGAGGCGCTGTTGATGTGTAAATATTTCTATATTCTTTTATGTAATCCCTATTGCATTTTACAATCAGCCAATCTTCCTTTTTTACCCCTTTTACTCTTTCCCAATTATTTATAAGTTTAGGGTAAATCTGAAATATAAGTACACCCCGTTTCAATCTTCATATCATCAAAAATATCTCTATCCATAAAATCCCCCTCCGTCTTTATCTATTCTTGCGTGATTTCCTTATTGATATGCCAGTCAGCAGACAAAAAGATACGAACATTAGTGCAAGCCATGTTGTCATATTCGTACTATCACCAGTTTTAGGGCTGTTAGACGTTGTCTGCTTATCTGTGCTTGCTGGTTTCTTGTTATCGTCTGTCGTTGGCCTTTGTGTGTCTTTTGCCTTGACAGTAACAGTAATCGTTTTTGTGCTTGAAGCACCTTTGCTGTCTGTTACCTTATATGTCACTGTGTATGTTCCTGCTTTTGTTGTATCTACATCACTGTTCAGTACTTCAACATCTTTTGTAATATCTCCGTCTTCCTTATCAGAAGCAGTAACACCGTCTAATGGATTGAATGTATCGCCAACTGTCAATGTCTTATCACTTGCATTGATTGTTGGGATTGTATTTAAAGGTTCCATATTTTTCAGCCATTTTGCATACAGTTTAACATCCGCAGTTACTGTTGACTTAAAATCAAACAAAACGTTGTTTTCATCAAACCATCCGTCGAAAGTATAACCTGTTTTTGTTGGGATAGCCGGAATATCAGCCTTTGAATTTGGATCTAAATTCTGTGAGTATATATTGGGTGCATTTTCTATAAAACTTCCGCTTGTATCGTTCCAAACTCCCTCATTTGTATCAAAGGTTACTGTTACTTTCGCACTGTGTGCTGCTTTGAGGGCAACTGCATCAGCCTTAGAAGCTTGTTCAGCAGTTACTTCAACACAGTAATTATTTACATCCCAGCGAGTGCCATTATCGTTATTACCATCTTCAAACCATCCTTGGATTTGCTTGCCTGTTGATGTAAGATTACCAAACCCATTAGTGGCATTCGCTGCAACGAAAATATTGATGTTACCCTCTGAATAAATATCATCACCAGCTCCAGATAGAAGATTCGCTGTATTGTTTTGAATAATGCCGCCTGACATATTAAATGTGCCCACATTACAAACGCCGCCACCATAACGACCCTCATTATTTTCGATGATACCTTCAAACATATTAAAGGTTGCATTCATACCGACAAAAACAGCACCGCCACATCCGGTATATGTATCTTGGCAATTTCTGATTACTCCGCCATACATATTTAACATTGCATTTGTGCTTTCTGCCATTTCTCCGACTGAAATTGCACCACCCGGTCTACCCAATGCGTTGTTATTCTGAAAAACAACACCGTCGTACACATTGACAGTTGCCGAAGCAGTTATTCCTAAAAGGTCAGGAATATATACAGATGACTCTATAGTCAGCTTGCTTTCTTCAGGCTTTTCTCTTGAACCGAGATTTACAACAGAATCATCGTTTGCAAAAATCAAACTGTATGAATTAAAATTTGATTTGAGAACGTGACTATTTCCGTAAATCGTTGTTGTGCCTTTTTTGAATTCTAATGAAGCGTTACTTCCAGTGTGCGCGTCGGTTGTAATTGTAATATCATCCAACATTTCTATTACATACTCTGCATCATCAGCACCCATGTTAATTATATTAACTGCATTAGTAAATTCTTCAAATGTTGAAACCTTGAATATATTTGTCTCTTCCGCAGAAACCAATTCTATCGGAACGAACATAATAACTAATGCTATTAAAAGACACAAAAATTTTTTAACTTTCATTTTAATACTACCCCCCTTTATTTCTCCAAAAACACGAAAAAGCATAGAATACACCTACTTACAGTGTTTTTCTATGCTTATGGCTTTCTCTTATAAAATTGAATATGCAAAAAAGGGCAGACTTATTGCTGTCTGTCTGTCGATAGCATAATGGTTTGTGAACATTACTGTCACCCCTTTCTTACTTATATTGAAAACATTTTAGTTTTTCTTATAGCTTTATTTTACACTGTCTCTTCGTTCCTGTCTATGATTTTTTGTAAGAGGATGAATGTTATTCGTCCTTATCATCAAAATAATTATTCCTTAATACTTCCTGTAAAAGTTCCACATCTTCCTTTGAATTTGGATTTATCCTTTTTACAGCATAGTAAGGTGTTTTATACTTGTGTCCCTCTGTGCTTTCCCCGAACATATCCATGCTGTATAAATCATCATAATGGTCTAACATTTTTTGAAACTTCGAATGTTGGATAACTTCTTTGATTGGGTAAAGGTCAGACGCTTCTATGTTCTTTCCGCTGATGTAATCTGTAATATATTTGCGTAGCTGTTCTAATTCATATTTCAGCCATTCTTCTTCGCTGTCAAAGAAGTTATCATAATATCCATGTTTCAGTTCTGTATTTAAACGTTCTTCCGCTCTTAGAAACTGGCAGATTTCCTTTTCTGCTTGATTGACATAATTCCATTCCCCCGACAACAATTCGTTCGGTGTTACGTCCAGCACTTCCATTATCTTTTCCAGCGTATCATAAGCAGGATAATTCAACCCTCTTTCAATCTTGGAAAGGCTCTGCATATTGATACCGATAGCGTCCGCAAGCTCCTGTTGCTTCATTTTCCTGTGTTTCCTTATGGTCTGTATGTTTTCCCCTAAAAAATTTATTTTCTTTCTATAACGCTCCATAACTTATTATAACTTCTCCTTTCTCGGCTTTTTATTCCTTTATAAGCCTATCATACTTATTATTCTTTAAAAAGTCAAAGGAAACATCTTGACAAGTAATTCTAACGGCGTTATTATTGTATTAGATATAGTGATTAAGCACGCTAGTGTCAATCACACGCTTGAGTAAGCATTTAAAGAAGATATTTTCACTCTGACAGCATGAATGAACATGGACTGTCAGACTGAAAATCGTGGTTTCCAAAAGGGGCTGGCTGGACGGGGCATGTCCCCCAGACGTGCTTCGGACAGACAGTTCCTTTTGGAAAGGGAACGCCTTTAGGCGTTCGCAGAGGGCGTATATGTAACACCGCCCTGCGTATACATGTCATAGTACCTAAAAACTGTGATAAATAAAGGATAAAACACTATTTTTACCCCGCAAAAAAATCGGGAAGAACGAAAGACTAACTATTAAAAGTCAAGTCTAAAATGAAAGTTCTTTGAATGAATTGCAGAAATGCATTTCAGATACATTTGAACCTTTTTTCATCATTTGAGCTTTTACGATTGATGAATCATCTATTATTTAAAAAAATAAAAAAATCTCAGAATACAATGTGTTTCTCACACTATTGTCCAATGCTTTCCTAAAAAAATAGTGACACATCGCTCTGGAAAAATTTATACCTCCAAACTTTGCTATAACTAATAATACGATAATCGGCCATTATCATTCTGACAGAATCTCTATCGTTTTTTTGTCCTTTTCTCCCAGAAAATACTTGTCCAACCCTTTCTGAAATACTTCACATTCCAGTTTTGCCAACACAAATAACGTCATGGAAGATTTCAGTTTCAGGTTATCCTGCCAGCCCGTTACTTCGGTTGCATCACTAGACTCTACCTCCAGAAGTGCCTTAGATATTTCAATGAGATTGCTCCCAAGCATATAATCTTGCATTTAAGCCTTCGCTTCATTCATATCCTAAATGGCATAATATCGGACAGTTTCATTATGACCAAGCCCTGTTATCTGTGGAAAAATAAACTACATCTAACAGCTTCTCTTCTGCCCAGATTTTATTTCCTGCAGGGCAGTCCGGTAAATATGTCTGTTGTGCTATTAGATATCGTTCTAAGTCATCATTCATTTTCACCCTCTGCCTTCCGTCCTATTTTCCCCGCCAGAAATATGCTGGTCGTGCCATCAGCCCCTCCGATAATAGCAACGGAAGCTGGCTACTTTGTCGTTATCCACATGGCAACACCAATAGCCACACCTTAGGAAATATTGCCTATGGCAGTTATTACTTCACATTCAATTTTTAGACGATTGAGCATACATATAATCACAAACATCAGAGTTTCATAATACATATAATCAAGAATATTCTTACCTACTAAAATTTACAGACTTACAGGAAAGTCCTCATCAGATTCCCAAAAACGCAGGGATAGTCGAAGGAAAGGAATCAAATCAAGTTCATAAGCCCCCCAGCCTGTCCTAAAACTTGATTTTTAGGCATAAAATTAGCCCCTTTTTTCATTTCTGTGCCATTGAAGGACGAAGGAAAACTCCAAACTGGAGCTCGCGGCAGATATGCTGGCTCTGCCATGCCTTCAATCGGTCCGCTGAAGCAGAGCATCCTCCTATGTGACAGCTGATATCCTAAGGGAGATATCCTCAGCCTGGTAAATGAATTCCAGAACCTGGAGATGATCTACAGAGCCAGGATAGTCACCGTCCTTTACGAACTGCCCGCCCCCCGTACAGGGAAACGCGGATGAACGCGCATCTATGGAGAAAGGCTGGATCTTAAATCCTTCCGCCTGACGAAGCCGGAAGGCACCAGCTACTATATGGGGAGCCAAAAAGTAATCACAAATCTATGAAAAGGCCGATGTTGATACTCACCAATAAAAGTGATGATTGTCTACAGTGTGATTAGGTATCACTTATGACACTTTGATATCTTTTGTTAATAACATCTGGCCTTCTCCAAAAAAACCGCACAACATATGAAGTGTTGCGCGGCTCTCTGTTTTACTGGAATATAGCAAGGTATTTGTCAATTTGTTTGATATCTATTTCTGGCATAATATTAACAATCGTTTCGTCATCGTATGACCAATTTAATTTGTCCAGCTCCGCTGCACTGATACCCCGACCGAATATTATTGATGTTCCAATAATATTAGAACCATTAGGATTCAAAGATTTCTGAGCGACTGCGACACACCCAGTTTTAATATCTGATTCTGGATTTAATATCGTTCCTCTATGCATAGGAGAATCAAGCCATGCCTGGACGACAGCCTGGGCATCATCAATGTCTCCAGCAACACCAAGGCCAATCTGTCCAGCGTGATTTGCATAATCATCTGAATTACTGCCTATCATCACATTATATGCTGCGACAATTTTACAGCCGTAGTCACCAATTTTCTCATACCATTCATAAGTATGCAGACCGTTTTCGGAACGAACACGATTTATTTCATCGAAAACTTCATGAGCAAACTCTTGATTACCAGAATAATAAGGGACATTCACATTACAGGAGGCCGTTAAGTTACCAATGGAGGCTGTGATAGTACAGCAACCAGATGCTATAGCTGTAACGACTCCATCATCCACGGTGGCTACAGATTCATCGGAAGAACTCCACGTCAGGCTATCTGTTGTATTGTCCGGGCCGTAGGTGGCTGTAATTGTATCCTGTTGTTCAACATTTATTACAGAATAATCTTTACTAATTTGGAGGTTTTCAGCCGGTACTCGTGGAATGGTAACTGTAACGTTACATTCATCCATAGTTCCATTCGCATTTATAGCAGTAATGGTTGCTATACCTTCAGATATAGCAGTTACAACGCCATTTTCATCTACAGCAGCAACGGATTCGTCTGAGGAACTCCAGGTTGTATCTTTGGAATCCGTTGTATAATCCGGAATAAAAGTGATTGTAAGCTGTTTTGTTCCCCCTTTATCAAGTTCTAAATTATGTTCATTCAGCGTCCATTTGTTTAGAGATGCTGTAAAATTAACCTTACATTCGGCCTTTTTGTTGCCTACTTGAGCCGTAATAGTTGCGGTTCCAGGGCCTTCGGCTACAACTAATGCAGTTTCTTGATCCTCGCCCGTACCGGTTACTCTTACAACATTTTCATCGCTGGAAGACCAGGTAACTTTCTTGTCATCGGTTGTATCAACCGGATCATAAGTGACGATCAAGGTTGTTTCATCCTGAAGCGTGATATCCCAGTTCAAGTTCTGCTCGGATAAAGTAATACTATCCAGCGGAACAGGTGTATAGACTTTGATCTTGCATGATGCAGATTTTTTGCCTACAGCAGCCGTTATGGTGGCAGTTCCATCGGAAACAGCAGTTACAACGCCGTTTTTCACAGTCGCGATTGTTTCATCTGAAGAAGTCCAGGTGATATCCTTATTATCAGTTGTATTTGATGGAGAATAGGTTACCTTTAAGGTATCTGTTTGGCCTTTTTCAAGTTTAAGGGTTGTGTTATTAAGGCTGATTGACTGCAATGGTATTTCTTTTTTCTTGACCGTAACGGCACATGTGGCTTTTTTGCCATTGACCATTGCTGTGATAGTTGCAGTACCTGCCCCCTTTGCAAGAACAGTGCCGTTTTTCACAGTGGCCACCTTTGTGTTGCTGGAAGTCCAGCTTACATCTTTGGAAACAGTAGTATTTTTCGGGTTATAGTTCACAGTTAACGTAGACTTATTGCCTTCTGTAAGAGATAAGTTCTTTTTATTGAGACTGATCGACTTTAATGCGACCGTCTTTTTCTTTGACCTATCCCATTTTCCATTACCATCCACATATTTATTGCCGATCCACTGATTGATCGCCATTGCTCCACTACCAGTCAAGTAATAATCCCCAACCCATTTGTTTTCTGCCATAGCACCGGAATTTTCGAGATAATACCATGTGCTGCCTAATTGCAACCATCCGGTCTGCATCCAGCCGCTGCCGTCAAAATGATACCATTTGCCATTTATCTTTTCCCAGGCATTTCTTGTGTATCCGCCATCTGAATGCAGGTACCACCAGCGGGAACCAGATTGGATCCAATGGGCAGGCTGGTAGGATTGGATCCAGGCTCCTGAACCATCAACATAATATTGTCCGATCCAGGTATTGGCAGCCATAGCGCCAGAGCCATACATGTAATAGCATTTTCCGTTAATCCAATGCCAGCCGCCTTCCAACATAGAGCCAGAACCATTCATGTAATACCAATTTCCACCGATCCTCTGCCATCCAGTTAGCATAGCACCGGATCCGTTTAAGTAGTACCAGCTGTTTCCAAGTTTCAGCCACCCCGTCTGCATAATCCCGGAGCCATTAAGATAATACCATGTATTCCCTACCTGTTTCCATCCCGTAGCCATGGCACCATTGGGGTTAAAGTAATACCAGTTATTATTTACTTTTTTCCATCCAGTGACCATATATCCTCGGCCATCGAAATAGTAGGTTTGCCCGTTGACCTGTTTAAAAGCGTTTTGGGGATATGACCCGTTGTCTTCCTGCCACCACCAGCCTGTGCTGTTTTTCTTCCAGGCTGCGGCATTGACATCCTGCAGCGTGGCAGGTGTTGAGGCAAGCATTGCGCCAGTAAGGCATATTGCCATGCTTTTGATAAAAGAGCTTTTTAACTTCATATTCCTTCCCTTGGGTTGTCGCACCAATTTAAAAGCCATAAATGCGGCAGTCCCCTTCCTTTCTCTGAAATTTTATTAAAATGATTCCAATCTAACTAAATCTTTTCCCTCCCTTCTTTATTCGTTTGGCTTCATATTATTTACTTGTTATATATAATTATAGCCATTTTATTTTATTTGTCAACATATTTTATATCAATTATTTATTTTTATATATTTTTTAAGGATACCCATCCATTAACATAATGAACAGATATCCTTATTATAATACTTCCGATAATTATTTTATAGTATTTACAACCATACTATTATGAGAAAGTTTGTCATAATGCGTCTTATGATTCTCAAAGGTCATTTCTCCGTCTTCGGCTGTAAGATCCGCTGATACATCGGCATCAATTTTCACAAATCCGTTGATCGTCTCCAGATTCTTTTTGGTAACAGTAATGTTATTTGTTTGCGCCGTTGCATCTGTCAGTATGTAGCGTAAGATGCTGCCCTCTTCATAAATCTTATAGTTTCCAGCCGGAATATCGACAATGGTAGTGCCCAATGTAACGTAGCCATTTGTGCTGTGCTTTGTCACATAATCTTCCGTAAACTCCACTGAACGATGATAGGTGTGGGACACGCCATTGATGTCTTCGCCCTGCACGGTGAATAAGAAGGTGGGGTTGCCATGTGCCCATGTAATCTCATCAGCCTTGATTTTTTTATTAATGGTAAGATTTCTCGTATGATAATTTTGAGCTTCATAAGATAATATCTGCGTTCCATTTTTTGTGACAGTAATTTCTTTACTCCATGGGCACTTATAACCATTAGGCAATTTAGTCTCTACAATTTTAAATTTTCCCTCATTATCATCCGTTTTTACAACGGGAGTTTTTGTTAAATACTTATTCAATACTGCATCAAATTGAAGGGTTTGAAGAGTATCTTTTTTGTAATCCTGGGCTTCTTTACTCCATTCATATACCTTAAATTCAGCTCCTGTAAGAGAACTAGATGTATTGGCATCTACCTTCTTTATCTCTATACTTGCTTTTGGCGTTAATGGTAAATCTTTAAATGTCGTAGCATTGGCGACGCCATCGTATGTAAATCCATTTGCAGTTAGCTGTATTTCCCTGCCACCGTGCTTAT
>ERZ778496.195-NODE-195-length-68921-cov-18.353992_pt1 | contig 68921 bp, 70 predicted proteins | sample MGYA00433099_ERZ778496 | MGnify/ENA primary metagenome ERZ778496 (study PRJEB29527, sample SAMN07138962) | mouse gut metagenome | material: feces | host: mouse | place: China:Nanjing | collected 2016-01-25 ...
ACTTGCATAGGAATCCTTATTTAATGTAAATAGAAGTAGATTTAGATACTGCTGCATTGTTGATAGATGTAGCTGTAAATTCAAAAGTTCCATTAGTATTTTTAGGCTTTGAAATATCCCAATAATCAATAAAACCATCTACGATATTATCTCCATCTAAATCCACTCCTTCGGAGTCTAATTGTATTGCCTCATTTCCTGCAAATTTTGCTCTATCATAGCTATGTCCGCCATAACCTACAACACCTGTATTAACTTGGAATGGCACTCCATCATGGTCATATGCAGTTTCAGTTTGATTATCATTAATGTATTCGCAGCCACCATATTTTCCAGAACAAACATCAAGAATTAATACTTGTGTAACCAAAGGTGCGGAGGCTTTTGGTTGAATTTTGGCATTTTCTTGATAGCCTTTTTTCATTTTCTCTAATGCCTTATCAAATTCACCACTTAAATATTTTTGTTTGTTGGGCGAATTTGGTTCTAAAAAGATATTGACACCATTGCGCGTAATTTTCTCTTTACCCTCTGTTGTGTAGTTATCCGCACCAAATGCGATTCCGCAACTCAAAGCACTAGCAAGCGCGAGACTTAAAAATTTTCTCATTTTTGACTCTTTTTAAAATTTAAGACATGCAGAATCTTAAGCAAAAAGTGTGCCATTATTCAAGATTCCATTTTTATTTATCTTTAATGCAAGATTTTAGATTGCTTCTCCTCTTGCTACGCTCTACCTTGCGATAACGCGGTAGCGCATTGACAATGAAATTTAAAGAGAGATTCTATTCCTTAAGCAAAATTAAATTAAAATTTCAAAATTTTATTTGTAGGAAGTAAGCGTATGGTTCAAATTACCGGACTTGGTATGCAATATGCAACCAAAAAACTCTTTGAAAATGTGAATTTAAAGTTGGACAAGGGTAAGAGATATGGACTTATTGGCGCAAATGGTGCAGGAAAATCTACCTTTTTAAAAATACTTAGCGGAGAGATTGAACACACAAGTGGCGACATTGCTTTTGACCCCAATGCAAGACTTGGTGTTTTGGGACAAAATCAATTTGCTTTTGAGGATTTTAGCATTAAGGATTGCGTTCTTTTTGGCAACAAGCGACTTTATGACGCTATTAAAGAAAAGGAATCACTCTACAATGCAGGGGATTTTAGTGATTGTGTTAATGAACGTTTGGGTGAATTAGAGATGATTTGCGCGGAGGAAGACCCTACTTATGAATACGATGTGCAAATAGAAAAGATTTTGGAGGATTTGGGATTCCCAGCAAAACAACACGAGGAGCTAATGAAAACGCTCACGGGCGGGGATAAATTTAAAGTGCTCCTAGCACAAGTTTTGTTTCCAAAGCCTGATATTTTATTTTTAGATGAGCCGACAAACAATCTTGACTTAAGGGCGATTGCTTACTTAGAGGAGCAACTAAAACGACACGAAGGAACGCTTGTTGTTATCTCACACGATAGACATTTCTTAAACAGCGTTTGCACGCATATTTTGGATTTGGATTTCAAGAGCGTGCGAGAATTTAGTGGGAATTATGATGATTGGTATATCGCCTCTACACTGATTGCTAAACAACAAGAAATGGAGCGTAACAAAAAACTAAAAGAAAAAGAGGAGCTAGAATCCTTTATTGCGCGTTTTTCTGCAAATGCTTCTAAGGCAAAACAAGCCACAAGCAGACAAAAGCAGCTAGACAAACTTGACATTAAAAGCCTTGAAGTTTCAAGCAGACGCGACCCAAGCATTGTTTTTAAACCCAACCGCACGATTGGAAACGAAGCTTTAAATATTGAGAATCTCTCCTTTAGTTATGGAGATTTGTGTATTTTAAAAAATCTTAGCCTTACGATTCTGCCCGGAGACAAAATTGCACTCATCGGACGCAATGGAATTGGAAAAACAACTTTTTGTGAGCTAATTTGCGAAAACCTTAAACCCCAAAATGGAATCATCAAATGGGGTGCAACGATTGAGCGAGGCTACTTTCCGCAAAACACTACCGAGCAAATCAAGGGCGAGGAAACACTCTATGAATGGCTAAGAGGTTTTGATAAAAAAAAGGAAACGGGAGAGATTCGTAACGCACTTGGGCGAATGCTCTTTAATGGAGAGGAACAAGAAAAAAATGTCGGCGCACTTAGTGGAGGAGAGAAGCACCGCATAATGCTTAGCAAGCTAATGCTAGAGGGTGGAAACTTCCTCGTGCTAGACGAACCCACCAACCATTTGGATTTGGAGGCGATTATCGCACTAGGCGAGGCACTCTATAAATACAGCGGAAATGTACTTTGCATAAGCCACGATAGAGAGCTAATTGATGCGTATGCGAATCGTATTATTGAATTTAAAGAAAATAACGAAGTAGTAGATTTTCGCGGAAGCTATGAGGAATATCTCGCCTCACAAGAAGCTTAAAGGGCTAATATGGAATTAAATAAGAATCTACAAAATGCACTAAATACCTACGCGGACAATATTGCCATAGAAGTAGAAAATCACTCTCTAACTTACACTGAACTTAAAAATCAAAGTCTAAGATTGCTTGCGTTTTTAAAAGCTGATAAAATGGGGGGGGGGGGGCAAATATAGCTCTTTAATTGTCTTTGGCTCTCGTGAGCTAGAAGTTTATGTCAGTATTCTTGCTTGTGTGCTTGGGGCAATCACTTTTATCCCCTTAAATCCGAAATTTCCCAAAGAACGACAGAAAAATATTATAGAACGCACAGACAATGCACCAATGATACTCTGTCCAAACTGCTTAGAATCTTTTAGAAAAATCGCCCATTCTTTGTCCAATCTACTGATTTTTAGTTTTGGCGATACGCAATCCCTGCAAAAAGAATTTCCAAAACACCAATTCGTTGCGATTCCAAACTTGCAACAAGAAATAGACACAAACTACCAAGAATCTGAAATTCAGGATTCCTCCCCTGCCTATTTGCTTTTTACAAGTGGTAGCACAGGGATTCCAAAGGGCGTTTTAGTCTCACGCGCCAATCTCGCAAACTATTGCCAAAGAGTCCAATCTCTCTACCATTTCTCACCAAAGGATAGAATCTCACAATTTTTTGATATAACTTTTGACTTAAGTATGCACGATATTTTCTGCACTCTTTTGTGTGGTGCGACATTAGTTGTGATTCCACACAAAAACCTTCTAAACCCGATTTCTTTCCTCACTTCCAAAAGGATTCATATTCTTTTTGCTGTGCCCTCACTCCTAGCCTATTTGCAAAAATTCAAAGCCCTAAAAGAAAACATTATTCCAAACCTTAAAGTTGCCCTTTTTTGCGGGGAAGCACTGCCGACTCCCCTTGCTCTAGATTTTGCTAAAGCCGCCCCCAATGCACTTTTAGATAATCTCTATGGTCCCACAGAAGCGACTATCAGCTTCACGCGATACCGCTGGATTGGCAAAGGTGGAATCGCAAAATGTGGAATCCCACAAACAACAAGTGAAATCTTGCCTTTAGGTCTTCCTTTTGCGGGGTTGTCAGTAAGTTTGCGCGACTCTCTTGGTCAAGAAATTTCACAAGGAGAAATGGGTGAAATTTGGCTTGGAGGCGACCAAATTACCTTAGGATATTATAAGGACGCAAACAAAACAAAGGAAAAATTCATCGTTGAAAATGGTATGCGCTGGTATAAAACAGGAGATTTGGGTAGATTTGATACAGCTTTAAATGCCTATTGTTTCTGCGGGCGCATAGACGAACAAGTCAAGATTCAGGGATTCCGCGTAGAACTCTTAGAGATTGACAACGCATTGCGCGAAGCAAGTGGAGTGCAATCCCGCGCAATCCTGCTAGAAAAGGACAACTTAAGCACACTCTATGGTGTTTGTGAAAACCACACGCTAAATTCTAAACAAATCTTAGAAAACTTGCGCGCCAAACTGCCTTTTTATATGCTACCAAGCAAGATTCTTGTATTAGATAAATTTCCATTGAATGCCAATGGCAAGGTAGATAGAGGGGCTATCAAACAATGGGTAATCCAAACCATAGAATCGCAAAACCCCACAAAAGAAACCAAGCTCCACCAAACCCACGATAAAGGCAAAATAGATTTCTTAAGCTATGGCGAGGAAATGCTAAATCTCACCAAAAGGTTGTTTAAGATTCCGCGCTCTCTTAGCGGTAATGGAAACAGAGAGACTTTGAAAATCTTGCAAGAATCTTTAGAAAATCTTAAAATCTATGAAGTATCAAGCGGAACAAAGGCATTTGATTGGGAAATTCCAAAGGAATGGAATGTGAAAGACGCATATATTCTAACGCCAAGTGGTGAGAAAATCTGCGACTTCAAGGAAAATAATTTGCATTTAATAGGGTATTCTATTCCTTGTAAATGCACCCTTACCTTTAGAGAATTGGAATCGCACTTGTATGTTTTAGAAAACCAACCCAATGCGATTCCCTATATCACTAGCTATTATAAAGAGCGGTGGGGATTTTGCCTTAAGTTTTCGGACTTTTGCGCCCTTAAAGAAAAATACAAGGATTCGCCACAGAAGTTTCAAATCCATATTGATAGTAGTTTGGAGAATGGAAGCTTAAGCTATGCCGAACTTTACATTCAAGGTAAAAGCAGACAAGAAATCGTCTTTAGCACCTATATTTGCCACCCACAAATGGTAAATAACGAACTAAGCGGAATCTCTCTTGCTTGCGCACTTGGCAAACTCTTGAGCCAAAGAGAAAATCCCTACTCACTCCGCATTTTGTTTCTGCCTGAAACCATCGGAAGCATTTATTATCTAAGCCGTCATTTAGGGCATTTAAGAGAGTTTTGTATCGCAGGATTCGTGCTAACTTGTATAGGGGATTGCAGGAATTACTCTGTGCTGCACTCTAGGGAGGGCAACAATCTAGCTGATAGGGCGGCAAAGCACATTTTAACACATTATTATAAGGGCTTTAAGGAATACAGCTATTTAGATAGAGGAAGTGATGAGAGACAATATTGTGCGCCCAATGTGGATTTGCCCTTTTGCACCCTAATGCGCACAAAGTTTGGTGCATATCCTGAATATCACACTTCCTTAGATGATTTAAGTCTTGTAAGTGCGCAGAGTTTTGCGGATAGTTTGCAGTATGTATGGAGAATCTTGCGCAGTTTAGAACTCAATGGAATCTACCAAAACACCATTCTTTGCGAACCACAACTAGGTAAAAGAGGCTTATACCCGACACTTAGCACCAAAGATTCCATTAATCAAATCAAAGATATGCGCAATATTTTAATGTATTGCGATGGCAAAAAGGACTTGCTAGAAATCGCTGAAATTTGCGACATTGACTTGCTTGTAATGCAAGAATGGGTAGAAAAATTCTTAAACGCAAAATTACTTATAAGGGTAGAACAATGATAGAACAAAAAATTTTAGAGTTTTTGCAAGAGAAAGGAATCGCATTTGATAGCGAAATGCAGAGCAAATAATTGGGGGAGGGGGCAAAAAGCCATAAGATTCTTTGCAACCCCCTATATTGAAAGGGTTGCAGCGTGAGAAAGTCTGTATTTGAGTCCATTTTAATTCTAGGCACAGGCACTCTTGCCTTGAACATCACAAAAATGCTTTTTGGGCTCTTTGGCACAGATTCTCGCCCAAAACTCCTTTGCGCTTCTTATTTGGAATCACCTTTTTCACTCTTTAGCACTTGGTGCAAAACTTCAAAAATCCCTTACATCAACTTCAAGAACAAAATAGCTTTAAGCGAATATTTAAGTGGATTTGAATCCTCTATGCTCCTGATTAGCGCGCACAATTACTATATTTTCCCCTCCAATCTTTTGCAAAAACCATTTTTAAAAATTATCAATTATCACAACTCTTTGCTTCCCAATCATCGTGGTTTAAATGCGCAAATGTGGAGTATTTTTGACCAAGACTCTACAAGTGGAATCACTTGGCATCTTGTATCAAGCGGGATTGATTGCGGAGACATTATCATTCAAAAATCTATTTCGCTAGATTCTACTTACACTTATTTAAAACTCACGCAAGAGCAACTCCAATTAGCCTTTCTTGCCTTTAGAGAAATTTGCGATTCTCTTTTGTCTTGGAATCTCCCTTTAAAAACACAAGAAAAAATCGGTGATTTCGTATTGCACAAGGCAAGAGATTTACCAAATAATGGAATCTTGGATTTACATTGGGATTTTGAGAAAAAAAGTGCATTCTTGCGCAGTATGGATTGCGGCAAAAGCCACCTTTTGCCCAAACCAAAGATAATTTTAGAGGGCAAAAAATATGTGATTTTAGACTACACCCCAAATCCCAAAAATGCACTTGGATTTGATTTTACTCTAGGAGAAAAAAATGAATGATTTAGAAGTAATTTTACAAGAAATTGTCGCAGAAATAGACTTAAGCAGTCCAGATTTTATTGGCGATGGATTTTTAGATTCCTTTGCACTAATGTCATTAATTGGGGCTTTGGAACAATCTTATCATATATCAATTTTTGATGAGGAAGTGGAAATACAAGATTATAGGAGCTTAGAATCTATCAAGAATCTTTTGAGAAAAAAAGGAGTAAAAATCTAATGGATTTTATAAAATTCAAAGACAAAATCTACACAACACGAGATTTAAAAGAGATTTTACAAGAGCTTGAAATCACGCAAGGAGACACTCTTTTGGTGCATACAGAATCCTTTCGGTTTGGGATTCCATTACTCCCAAAAGCAATTTTTAATCAGACATTGTGTCAGACTTTGATAGAATCTTGCGGTAAAAGGGGCAATGTTATCCTTCCAACTTTCACTTATAGCTTCTGTCAAAACGAACCTTTTGACCTCCTGCACTCTAAGTCAAAGGTGGGAAATCTCGGGGATTCCTTATTGCAACTTGGGGGCAAACGCACCTCTTGTCCTATTTTTTCTTGCGCAGTTTTTGGAGATTTAAAAGAAAAATTGCGCGACTGCAAGGAAGTTTTGGGCAAAGAGAGTATTTTTGATAAATTATTAACGCAAAACGGCAAAATTTTAACATTTGGTAATCAATATGTCGGCTATACATTCATACACTATTTAGAATCTCTCGCCAATGTCCCCTATCGTTTTGATAAAACTTTCAGTGGAATTTTCATTGATGAAAAAGGTGAAAAAATGCACAGAAGCGTCATTTATAGAGTGAGACATTTGGGAAGAAAAAGTGAGCTAGATTACAAAAAAATAGCACATTTTTTACTAGATTTGGAAATCTTAAAAGTCTTAAAATTTGGCGGGGGCGAGATTGGAATTATGGAATCCCAAAAAGTCGCGAAGGCGGTTTTGGAAGTTTTAGCAAAAGATTGCGAATATTTTTTGGCTTAAACTACTCCCCACCTAAAATACTTCCTTGTATGCTTCTTTGCAATTCTTGCGCTTTTTTGATTAACTCTTGTTGTTCTTTTTGTGCGTCATTTTCTTGTTTGGATTCTGTGGCTTTGGAATCCCTTTGTGCAGTTTTTTGAGCTTTTGAAGCGGGTTTAGAATGGATAGAATCCTGCACGCCCATTTTGACAAAAGTATCCTCATAATTCTTACCGCCCTTTTTTATCCGAATATACACCTGCCCGCTTGCTTGGTCGTATAAATAAGTGTCGTCCATATCGCTAAACATTACCCAAGGTTGCGCATTTAAAATTCCATAACAAAGCATTAACACAATCCATAATCTAGCAAAATCTTTCAACATAAAACCCCTTTTAGCTTTTTTCACTATAATTTCGCAATTTTATCAGATTTTACAAGCAAATAACGAAATGGCAAAACAATTAAGGAGCAAAATGGATTTAATCAAAGTGCAGAATCTTTCCAAAAGTTATGGTAATTTAGAGGTATTAAAAAACATTAATTTAAGGATTAAAAAGGGTTCAATCTTCGGGCTCGTCGGACATAGCGGAGCAGGAAAAAGCACTTTGCTCCGCACCTTTAATGGATTAGAATCCATTAATTCTGGCAAAATAGAAATTGATAACTTGGATATTTCTAAACTCACAACCAAAGAATTGCGTGCATTTAGACAAAAAGTTGGAATGATTTTTCAGCACTTCTCCTTGCTTAGTCGCAAAAATGTTTATGAGAATATCCTCTTGCCTTTACAATGCGCAAAAGCTACAATCAACGAGGCAAAGATTAAGAATCTCTTAGAATTGGTTGGTTTGCAAGATAAGGCAAAATCCTATCCAAACGAGCTTAGCGGAGGACAAAAGCAACGCGTTGCGATTGCAAGGGCATTAGTGATGAATCCTATGTTGCTTCTAAGCGATGAAGCTACAAGCGCACTAGACCCAAGTATCACGGGTGCTATTTTAGACTTACTTGCGCAAATCAATCAAGAACTAGGCGTAACGATTGTGCTTGTAACGCACGAAATGGAAGTCGTCAAACGACTTTGTAGTGAGGCTGCCTTTATGGAAGCCGGAGTGGTGCTAAAAAGTGGAAAAATTGAGGATTTATTCCTTTCGCCTGACTCAAAAATGCGTGAATTTTTGGGAGAAAATGAGATTCTACCCGATGAGGGGTTAAACATTCGCATTTATTTTCCTAAAAACTTGGCACAAAATCCAATTATCACACAAATGGCGCGAGAATTACAAATGAACTTTAATATCGTATGGGGCAATTTAGAATCCTTTAATGGAATCGCACTAGGAATTTTGGTGATTAATATTGATAAAAATGCCAAAGAAAAAGTCTGCAATTATCTGAATGCACGAGGCGCGCAATGGGAAATCATAGAATCCAATCCACAAGGAGAACCAAATGGATAGCAAAACCATTTCTTTGCTTTTAGAAGCGACTTTAGACACGCTTTATATGAGCATACTCGCAACAAGCATTGCAACACTTTTGGCGATTGTGCCTAGCATTTTGCTTACCCTTTGCGCCCCTAATGGTTTAAGCCCTAATGCGTTTATTTTCCGCACACTTGATAGCATTACAAATACCTTGCGTTCCTTTCCTTTTCTTATTTTAATGGTTGTCTTATTTCCCTTAACACAATTTATCGTAGGCAAAAGCATCGGTGCGAGCGCAGCAATCGTGCCGCTTAGCATTGGTGCAGCACCCTTTATCGTGCGTATCATAGAAAATGCACTCAAAGAAGTGGATAAAGGAGTGATTGAAGCTGCTCTTAGCTTTGGCGCAAGTAATTTACAAATTATCTTTCGGATTATGTTTGTAGAAGCCTTGCCAAGCATTGTCTCTGGAATCACACTTGCTCTTATCCTAGTTGTTGGATTTAGCGCGATGGCTGGAGCTGTGGGTGGAGGTGGATTAGGCGATATTGCAATCAAATATGGATATTATAGATTCCAAAGCGATATTATGTTATACACTGTTTTGATTTTAATTTTTCTAGTGCAGATAATTCAAAGTTTTGGGGATTTTCTGTATAAAAAATTAAAACATTAAATTTTTACAAAGGACAACAATGCTTAAAAAAGTAATTTTCAACAAACTAACACTCGGCACAATAGCTCTTGCAGTGATTTTTAGTGGCTGCGATTCCAAAGTAGAATCACAAAACAATGCACAAAAAACAGAAAAGACGGAAATGGAAAAACTAATTGTCGGCGCAACTCCCGAACCACACGCAGTAATGCTAGAAAAAGTCAAGGAAACTTTGGCAAAAGAGGGAATTACTTTAGAAATCAAAGAATTTACCGATTATGTAACACCAAACAAATCTTTAGACGATGGCTCATTAAACGCAAACTTTTTCCAACATAAGCCTTATTTGGATTCTTTTAACAAAGAACACAAAACAAATCTCGTCAGTGTCGCGGGAATCCATCTAGAGCCAATGGGTGTTTATTCTAAAAAAATCAAAAACTTGGACGAGCTAAAAGAAGGTGATATGATTTCCTTGCCAAACGATCCAAGCAATGGAGCGCGTGCGCTTAGAATATTGGAAGCAAATGGACTTATCAAACTTCAAGAGAACGTAGAACTTCCAAGCGTGCAAAACATAATAGAAAATCCTAAAAACTTGAAATTTAAAGAAATGGACGCACCACAACTTGCGCGCGCACTTGGAGATGTCAGCGCATCAGTCATTAATACCAACTTCGCTTTACTTGCTGGATTAAACCCGCTTAATGATGCAATTGCACTTGAGAGCAAAGATTCACCTTATGTGAATATTATAGCAGTAAAAGGTGGCAATGAAAAAGACGCACGCATACAAAAGCTTATCCATTCTCTCCAAAGCGAAGAGATGAGACAATTTATCCTAGACCAATACAAAGGCGCAATTCTTCCTAGTTTCTAGTTTTTCTTGCAATAATTATAAGGCTTTGATAAAACTCACGATAATCTAAATAAAGAGATTCTCTCTTTATGGATTATCGCAATTCCTTATGGAATCTTGAAATAGAGGAAATTAAAGGGATTTTAATTCCTCGCAAGGACGCAAGGAAAACACAGCTTAATATTTTTCGCTTAGCACTTTCCCTTCTTTATCCATAATTAACTCTTTATGGTTATCTAATTTGACTTCATAGCCATTGTAGCTTTTAGAAATTTCCATAATTTTTGCAGTGGCATATTTTGCTTTAATACCATTAAGCACACCTTGAGGAATAAAGCCTGTATTACTAATGGGGGCATAAGATTTAACTTCTCTCCAATCTCCGTCTTTTGCAAACTCTACTTTAGAATCATTGAGAAATTTCACTTGGTAATCATTAAAGCTTTTTTCTACTAAGCCCACTTTTTCATTCGCAAAATAAGTTTGAATGAATTTTTGTGAATTTTGTGGTAACTCATTTTGTTGAATCACTACATCAGCAGCCAAAAGAGCATTTGCCCCAACCAACACACTAAAAGCACACGCTAAACCAAACTTTTTCATAAATAACTCCTTTAAATAAAATTGTAAGTCAAATTATAAAAGGGGTTTATGAAGTTTTTTTAAATAGTTTGTCAATTTTTTGTCAAGATTTGAGAGTTTTTTATTTATGGTTTTTAGGGCATTCTATCTCCGACTTTATTGCATTTTTATTTTGAATGAGCTGTTCTAATTCGCAGCAATTTTCTTTTAAACTATCAATCATACTTTCAGCCTTTAAGCCAATCATCAAAAGCTCACAGACTTTTGGGCGATCTTTTTTCCATTTTCTTAAAGTCTTCACATTAATATCCAGTCTTCCTGCGAAATCGCGTTGTGTCATTTTAAACCTCTTAAATTTTGCAAAAATCTAGTGTTTTTCACTTTAAAACGCAACAAGGTAAATTTAGAACTTTTTAATAATAAAAAAGGTAAAAATAGGATTAATACTTTATTGAGGTGCAAAGTTTTCTCGTCATTGCGAACGAAGCGAAGCAATCTCAAGCAAATTCTATCGGGTCTATATCCATTTCGCAAGCAATCGTATGCAAGGGCTGAAGTGCCAAATGCAAATCCCGCACCTTTGCACTGCGCAAGAAAATGACATAACGCCATTTATTTGCAATGCGTGGAATCGGGGCGATTCCACTTCCCACAATCTCTACTTTTAGGGATTCTATGCGAATTCTATCCTGCAAAAGCACAAGGGCTTGCTGCATAAGCTGTTGCGATTTTTCTTGATTTTTTTGGCTAAAATGCACCAAGGCAAGCCGCGCAAAAGGTGGATACAAAGATGTGCGCATCGTCAGCTCCTCTTCTAAAAACCTTTCATAATCTCCCAAAAAACTTTCAAAAAAGTCTTGATGTAAGGTTTGCACTAACACCTTGCCATTTTCTTTGCGCCCACTTCTACCCGAGAGTTGAAACATCAAGGACAATGCTTTTTCCCGCGCCCTATAATCACCGCTATACAAAAGATAATCTAATCCTAAAATCACGCTTAAATTCACATTATGATAATCGTGTCCTTTGGAGAGCATTTGAGTGCCGACCAAAATATCAATTTGATGTTGATTAAAAGCCTCCAAAGTTTGCTTGAGCTTACGTTGTGTTGTAATAGAATCTCGGTCAAAGCACGCAATATTAGCCTTTGGTAAGATTTTTGACAAATGTTCAGAAAATTCTTGTGTTCCCATACGCAAGCTTTGCAACTCCCCGCCACATTTAGGACAAGATTTTGGGACTACTTGTGCGAAATGGCAGTAATGACACTTTAAACTAGAATCCCTTTTGTGCAAACTTAAAGACACACTACAATTAGGGCATTCTATACTTTCGCCGCATTGCCCACAAAGCAAATGTTTGAAGTTTGCACGCGTAGGCAAAAAAACGATTGCTTGCTTAGAATCTCTAAAATTCCGCTCCAATGCGCTAAAAATGCTAGAATCCAACACATCATAACTAGCACAAAAAGTAAAATGATTTTGCGTTTGGAAATGCGTGCCTTTGAGGCGAAAAACCGCATCTTGTGTTTTGGCGCGCGAATAAGTGGTTGCAAGAGGCGTTGCACTACCTAGCACGATTTTAATCTTTGCCATTTTAGCGAGATACAAAGCCACATCACGTGCGTGATAACGTGGAGCGGAGTTGGACTTATACGCGTCATCGTGTTCCTCATCTATAAGGATTAAATCTAAGTTTGCTAGAGGCAAAAAGAGTGCCGAACGCGCACCCGCTAAGATTCTTACTCTGCCCTCTTTTAAATCTCGCAAAATTTGTTTTTTGGCTTTGCTTGTGATTTTAGAATGCCAAAATGCAAGACATTCACCAAAAACCGCTTTTAAACGTTTCTCCATTTGAGGAGTAAGTGAAATTTCTGGCATTAAGAAAAGAGCATTTTTGCCTCTATGCAGAGATTGATTCAACAAATGAATATAAATTTCTGTTTTGCCACTTCCTGTATCGCCAAAAAGTAAAGAATTTTGATGCTTGTTGATAAACTCTAAGGCTTGTTGCTGTTTAGCACTCAAAGGATTCAGTGCGAAACTTAAACTTGGAAAATCCTTGATAGAATCTTTGGCAAAGGGAATAAAAAGACCAAAACTAAGAGCATAAGAAGTGCAATAGTAGCGTGCGATAAATTCTGCCACTTGACATTGCAGGGGCGAGAATTGGAATCCTAAAGGCAAGGCTTCCTTGCAAGCAAATTCTGGTTTGGCGCATTCTTTTAGCACCACACCTTGCACTTGCTTATCTTTTAATGGAATTTCTACTAACAATCCACTCTCTAGGGATTCTGCACTTGCATAAGTGAGGATTGGAGAATTTCGCTTCAAAGTCGCAATATGATAGTAAAAGGGAGGTAAATTGTGCAAATTAGTTGGATTGAGCGTTTAAATTATTGGATTGCACTGAAGTTGCTTCCTCTTGGCTTGGCGATTCTACATTATTTTGGGATTCTTTTATTTCTTGTGGTAAATCCACAGCTTGAAGAGGATTTTGCAATTCTACATTTTGCGTATTTTGAATCTTTTGATTTGCCTTGATGATTTCGTTTTTGAGTAAGTTGTTGATTTCGGAATATTCCAAAAATGTGCGTAGCAAGTCGCGCGGGTGAATGTTGTTCGTTTCATCTACTAAAGATTTTAACGATTCTAATGTGGCAATAGAAATCTCGCTTGTGGGTATGTCGTAGTAGCGACCCATAATGCAAACGCGAAAAATATCACTCATTAGCGACCAAGAACATTTTGAATTTTGTTGAGCACATTCTCTAGTTCGCGTTCTTTTGCTCCAATTTCATCATAAAGTGAGCTAATCTCACTATTTTTCGCTTCATTTTCTGCTTTTAGAAGCACGATTTGCTGACGCAACGATTGATTTTCGTCTTTTTGTTTTTGCAATTCATCTATTAGCGCATCAATGCTTTCTAAGAGTTTGCTTGAGAGATTCTTTGCTTCTTCCATATCCATCTTTCCTCGCAATTAAAAATAAATTTTAATTTTAACATTATTTTAAACATTTTTTATAAAAAACGCAAGATTTCTAAGGAATCTTATGCAAAAATTATGCTTTAATTTTGCTTAAAGGTTCTTTTTTAATGTTTCAATTACATTCTTCTTTTCAACCCTCTGGAGACCAACCAGAAGCCATTAAAACGCTTAGCGGATTCATTCAGGCAGGCAATCAATACCAAACGCTCATTGGTGTAACAGGGAGCGGAAAAACCTTTTCTATGGCGCACATCATAGAATCTTTACAAATTCCCACCCTTATTATGACGCACAACAAAACCTTAGCGGCACAACTTTATAGTGAATTTAAGGGTTTTTTCCCAAAAAACCATGTGGAATACTTCATTTCGCACTTTGATTATTATCAACCAGAAGCCTATATTCCGCGTCAAGATTTGTTCATTGAAAAGGATTCTAGCATTAATGAGGAGCTAGAACGGCTACGATTAAGTGCAACTACTTCCTTGCTTGCCTATGATGATAGTATTGTTGTTGCCTCTGTCTCTGCAAACTACGGCTTGGGGAATCCACGCGAATATTTAGAAATGATTGAAAAATTTGAAATAGGCGGGCAATACCACCAAAAGTCGCTTTTGTTACGCCTTGTAGAAATGGGCTATAAGCGCAATGATAATTTCTTTGAACGTGGAGACTTTCGCGTCAATGGTGAAGTAATAGACATTTATCCCGCATATAGTGAGGATGAAATTTTGCATTTGGAGTTTTTTGGCGATGAGTTAGAATCCCTCAGCCTTTTGGATTCTGTGGATAAGAAGTCGCTTAAAAAACTAGAATCCTTTGTGTTGTATGCAGCAAATCCTTTTATTGTAGGCGAAGAACGGCTAAAAAGCGCAATTAAAAGCATAGAAGAAGAGCTTGCAGAGCGATTAGCGTTTTTTAAATCTGTCGGAAAAATGATGGAATATGAGCGGCTAAAGTCTCGGACAGAATTTGATTTGGAAATGATTAGCGCGACAGGAATCTGCAAGGGCATTGAAAACTATGCGCGCCATTTAACGGGCAAAAAACCGGGTGAAACTCCTTATTCTCTGCTAGATTATTTCGCACAAAAAAATAAGCCTTATTTACTTATTGTAGATGAAAGCCACGTGAGTTTGCCACAATTTGGGGGAATGTATGCAGGCGATAGAAGTCGCAAAGAAGTGTTAGTAGAATATGGATTCCGCTTGCCAAGTGCGCTAGATAATCGCCCCTTGAAATACGAAGAGTTTATACAAAAAGCTCCGCATTTTTTGTTTGTTTCTGCAACTCCTGCACAAAAAGAGCTGGATTTGAGCGGCACGCACACCGCAGAACAACTTATCCGACCCACCGGCTTGCTAGACCCCACCTATGAAGTGCTAGCAGTGGATAGACAAGTGGAGATTCTTTATGATAGAGCAAGAGAAGTGATTGCCAAAGGCGAGCGCGTACTTGTAACTGCACTGACAAAAAAAATGGCAGAGGAACTTACAAAATATTATAGCGACTTAGGGCTCAAGGTGCGCTATATGCACAGCGATATTGACGCGATTGAACGCAATCAAATCATTCGTGCTTTAAGGGCGGGAGAATTTGATATTTTGGTAGGAATCAATTTATTGCGTGAGGGATTGGATTTGCCTGAAGTCTCTTTGATTGCGATTTTGGACGCAGACAAAGAAGGATTTTTACGCAGTGAAACGAGTCTGATTCAAACAATGGGACGCGCGGCAAGGAATCTGCATGGGCATGTGTTGCTCTTTGCAGATAAAATCACCCCCTCTATGCAAAAAGCTATGGAGATTACAGACTATCGTAGAAGCAAGCAAGAAGCATACAACAAGGCGCATAACATCTCACCACAAAGTGTTTCAAGAAAGCTTGATGAGGATTTGAGGAATCAAGACTTAGGAATACTCTACGAAAAAGCAAAGAAAAGCAAAGACAAAATGCCTAAAAGCGAACGCGAAAAGCTTATCAAAGAACTAAGCAAAAGAATGCACGAAGCAGCTAAAAAGCTAGAATTTGAAGAAGCGGCGAGATTGCGAGATGAAATCGCCAAATTAAGGACAATGTAAAATTGTCTTTAAATCACGATTATTAATACTTTTTCTTGTTAATATCTTCTAAGATTGCATCAGCCAACTTTGCAACATCTTGACCAATCACATTCACATCTTTAGCGATTTGATTATTTTGTTGTGTAATTTGCTCTACTTCAGCAATAGAATTTGTAATTGCTTCCATTGCACTTGCTTGATGATTGATGTTATCACCTGCTTGGTTAATGGACTGCACCAATGTATTTGTATAGGCTTCAATCTCGCTCAAACTCTTGCCCGTGCGTTCTGCTAACTTTCGCACTTCATCAGCCACAACTGCAAAACCTCTTCCGTGTTCCCCTGCTCTTGCTGCTTCAATGGCTGCATTAAGGGCTAAAAGATTGGTTTGGTCTGCAATATCTTGAATAACTTTCAAAATATTTTTAATCTCATCACTCTGTCTTGCCACCTCTTTAATCATTGTATTGCTATCTTGCATATCTTGAGAAATCTTAGATATCGTTTGTGAGCTAGCTTGCAGGGATTGCGTTTGCAAATCAGACTGCTTTGTTAGATTGACTAAGAAACTCCTTAAATTACTACTTTTTTCGTGCAAAGTATTAGAACATTCTGCACTAAAGCGAAGCATTTTGGCAACTTCCTCTCCTAGTTTATTTGTAATGATTTCCACTTCTCCTTTTGGATTTTCTAAAGATTTCGTAAAGTCTAATTCAGAAAATGACTGATGCACTTTTGCGATACTCTTAAGGTCAGAACCAATGTGATGTTGCAAAGAATCCAACATTGTATTTAAAACTTCTTTTAATTCCAAAAGATTGGGATTATTTGGATTAGCTTCAATACGCACTTTTAAATCTCCTTGCTCTACTTTTGCAACAACTTGTAAGGATTCTTTAATCGCAATCTGATCTTTTTCTAAACCAAACTTAATATTTTGAGCGTTTTGATTAATAGTTTTTCCCATTGCCCCTAATTCATCTCTACAAGTTAAAGGAATATCTTGAAAATTGTCTCGTTTGTTGTTTAAATAATCAAAAAATTCCTGCAAGCCGTATTTTATTAAATTTAATCGTTTATAGATAATATGCCCCACTAGATACATTACAACACAAATAAGCACCAAAACTAGCAAAGAAATCATTGCTGCAAAATTACGAGTTGCCTTAGCAACTTTCAACATTTCTTCTAATGGAATATTTGCAAACACCACCCAGTGAATCGTATTGCTATTAGTCCCAAGTGTAAGGGGTTCCATAATTGTTATTATAGGTGCTTTTGTATTGGGACTAATTCTATCAAAGATAATCTCTTTGCCCAACAAAGCCTCTTTTAAATATTCATTTGCACTTTTATCTACATTTTCCATTTCACGATTAAATGTATGGAAAAACTTATGATGTAAAACTACACTATTTTGAGAGAGAAGGACAATGAAGCCACTTTCTAAGATTTTCATTTGCTTCATTTCTTCACCCATTTTTTTTAAATCCAATAGAATCCCACTAATACCAATCGTATGAGAATTATAAGTAATTTTGTTCAATAAATAAACAGGAGCATAAAGGGGTGTCTTGTCCGCACTATCTTTTGGCTTTGGTTTTAGTTTGGGTATAAAAATTGCCTGTGTTTCGCTGTCTTTAAATAGTGCATTGATTTCATCGTTCGTAAGGCTTTCAATGTATTTTGGTGATGATGAAGAGGTGGTATAAACTTCACCATTAAAGAATTTGACAAATGCAGATTGGTAAAGACCATTTTGACTTAATAATTGTTTTAAATAACCATTTAATATTGCAGAGCAGTTAGAATCGCAAAAGCGATTTGCATTTGGACTTGTTAGATTGCGCAAGCTTTGATTAGCTAAAATTGCAATATTTGCTACATTTTCAAATCCTAAATTAATTTTATTTTCTAAAATCCTTGCTTGGTTTTTGAGTGTCGCTTGCGCATAATTTGTGGTTGTTTCTTTGGCAAAATTAAAATTCTTATTCCCTACTAGCCACACGACTAAAGCAAGTCCAATAAGAGCCACTGCAAAACTTGCAAAAATGATTTTAAACTTTAAGCTGACATCATTTACTCTTAATAGAACTCGCCACATTATAAACTCCCCTTATTTTTAGATATTATACTAAAACAACTAGATAAACCTATGTGATTTAATCACATTGATAACCTTGCTTTGAGAGTAAAAATTAAAAAAATATTTTGGAATCTTGCTAATATTAGGAGCTTAAGGATAGCATTTGTCAAGTCAAATATTGTAATTTTAAGTTTGTAGATTATGATTATAAATTTAAAATAAAGGGACGATTAATTTTACTCAAAAAAAGCTTAAATTTATATTTTATCTTTTATTTTGGATTCTGGATTGCCACAAAAATTTTGCAAATTTTCTCGCAAGGACGAATCCTAAGCCTTGCCTTTATCTAAAATCAGATTCCGACTTTTGCAAAACCATAAAAACGCTTCATAGGTTTTTAACTTTTCATATCCCAAAATGCGCCAAATCTCCTTGACACATTCTCCTTGCGCAATGCGTAGTTTGATTTGTTCTATATCTTTGTCAAACACGCTATTAAGGGAGTTTTTGGGACGCCCTAATCGTTTGCCTTTTGCCTTAGCGTTTTGTAATCCTGCTTTGGTTCTTAGCGAGATAAACTCTCGTTCTGTTTCAGCCACATAAGCATAAATACTCAAAAGCAACTTGGAAGTTGCGTTATTAAAAGTCGTCAATTCTGGCTGACGAATAAAAATAAGTTGGATTCCTTTATCTGCTAGTTCCAAAACAAGCAAAATCGTCTCCAACATACTTCTGCCAAGCCTTGATAATTCAGTCGTAATGAGCAAATCGCCACTTTTGAGAGTTTTTTTGAGTGCGATGATTTTCCGCTTTTCTTGCGATTGTTTAGAGCTTATTTCAATAATGAGCCAATCATCTATTGTGATATTATGAATTTTGCAATATTCAAAGATTTGGGTTTTTTGCGCGCTTAAATCTTGCTTATTTGTGCTAACTCTAATGTATGCAATGCGTTTCAAGTGGTTTCCTAGTGGCTTTTAAGAATTATAACTAATATTGTGGTTAATTAAAATTAATCGTCCGATTTATTTTATTTGCGGACTTAAGGAGAGCGAGTGGCTTAAAGAGAAATGAGTGGGTATTTTGAAAGTTTTGTCCCCTCTGACTTCCTCTTATACACTACAAACTCTCCCTTGATAGCAAATAAAATTTAGGAATCACAAAAACATAAGGAGAATAAATGAAAATCTCATTGATTGCGAGTCGCTACTTAGTTGGCTCTATGGCTTTAAGTTTATCTGCGCTTAGCTTGTATGCGACAGATGTTACAACAAAGGCGGAGTTTGAGACAAATTTCGTCAAACAAGAGGGAACGAATAACTACAAAAACAAAAACAACAATGCTACACTAGCAATCAAGCTCCCTACTACTGCGGCGAAAGAAGTGCAAGCATTGCTAGGCGCAAATGGCAGAATCGTCATAGATAATGCAAACCAAGAAATCACACTAGGTGCAGCAAACACAGATATTTTTGGCTCTACTTTGGCAGACATTGAGGACACAAACAATAAATTCTATGGGTTTGACCTCACAAGCACTCACGCAAATGGAATCACCAATGGAGGAACACTCAATGTCGGCAAGGATTCCACTATCACAGGGAAATTTACAAATAACGAGGCATTGAATATCTTAGGAAGCAAGCTAGATGTTACAGGGAATTTTGTGCAAGCCGCTAGCAAAACGCTTGACATTATGGAAGGCGCATTGAATGTCAAAGGCGCAGTCAATATACAAGGAAATGTGGCTTTAGATTCTGGTAGAATCAATGTCATCGGCTCTTATACAGAGGATGGAGCGACTGCTTATGACCTCTATGACTTAAACAACATCATCAGCGTGCGAAAGGCTGGGGACAACTCTGCTACTGATGGACAAATCAGTTTGAATGCAAATTCAACATTCACGATTAATACCCAAAGACGCGCATTAGCAGACGACCTCAACCTAATGACTGCAGAGGGTGGATTCGCTACTGCTTCTCTTGGCACATTAGACGCGACAAAGAATCTTTATCCAACAGCTCTCACACAAAAACTCCCCACAGTGAATTTCCAAGCAAGCGCAGCAGACTATTTAGACAACCCAAGCTTGCTTGCAGGGATTGAGGGGCTAGAGTTTGAACGAGAAGCACAAGCGGGAGCGAATACCTCTGGTGGAACTGCGATACGCGAATACACACTCTATATCTCTGAAGACAAAAAGACCTTGTTTGTCAAAGTCGAAGCAGCAGGTGGTTTGGCAGCAGACACTACAAAGGATATGACACAAGCACAAATCATCACAGCACTCAATACTGCGATGGAATCTCAAATCACTGCAGATAAAACTACGATTGGAAATAATAACTCCACTGCAAATACCGCACGCAAAGTCATCGCAGACGCAAAAACAGCAGAACAAAGCAAAGTTACCGCCGCAACTACTGCCATTACAACTGCGAATACTACTATCGCAGCACAACAAGCAATCATAAACAACTCCGCTTCTACACAAGCGCAAATTGACACTGCAAAAGCAGCACTTGCGGACGCACAAGCAAAAAAATCTGCCCAAGAAGCTATCAAGGCGCAAGCGGAAGCAAATATCGCTAAACTAAACCAAGCCGAAACACAACTTGCAGACAAATACACCGCACTAACTATTTCCACAGCGGCAACAGACGCAGAAAAACTCCGTGAAAATCTCGGGCTTCTTGTAGGAGAATCCTATGCTGGAATCGCACAACAAGCTCTCATTGTAACAACGAATAAAAACGAAAACAAACTTCTTGTAGCTCTTGCGACAAACGAGGGAGACTTGAGGGCAACAAGCGTTTCACTAGATAATGCAGGGAATCTAAGCGAAGCGTATGGAATTTTAAGGTCTTTTGCGGGTAGCTCTGTGAATGTCAATGAAGCCTTAAATGTCATTACGAATCGCAATTTCTTCAAAAACACAAGAGAAAATGCGAAATCTGCTTCTACGCTTGCAAACGCTGCAACTTCCGCACTTACAGGAATCAATGTCGCAAACGAAATGTCTATTAGCAATCGTGTTGCAGCCTATAACAACCCTTATGGAGCAAAACTTGCAAATATCGGTTCTGACGCAACAGGAAACTACTATGATACCTACAAAGCAAGCGTATGGGCAAACGCATTTGGTGGTGCAAGTATCATTGATGGCGATAGCGGCGGACTCTATGGTGTAACTTTGGGGGTAGATGGAAATGTAACCGATAATTTGCTCTTGGGTGCTTACTTCACTTATGCCAACTCTACATTGAAAGACAACGCATTAAAACAAGAAGCAGACAACTACCAAGTTGGACTTTATTCTCTAATCAAATTCGCAGAAACTTGGGAAGTAGGGCTTAAAGGATATGGACAATGGGGTTCAACAGACCAAGAATCACGCAATATTGCAGGGCTAAACACTGCTGACTTCACCAAAAAATTCTTTGGCTTAAGTGGAAGCTTAGGGAAAGTGTTTGACCTCTCTAATGGCAACTTCTTAAAACCTTTTGCGGGATTGAACTACTATTATAGCTTTACTCCATCTTATACAGAAAAAGGCACATCCCTAGCCCAACACGTCCAATCCTCTACAAACAATTCTGTGAGTATTGATGCGGGCTTAGAATACAGAAAATACTTCGGAAGTAGCTCTTATCTCTATGTTGTGCCAAAAGTTGAACAATATATCGTTAATAATGGCGATGATTTTGTTGCGAAATTCGTAGGCTCAAACACAAATTTCATAATTGACGGAGATGACAAAAAACGCACTTATGGACAAATCTTGCTTGGAGGCAATATAGAGCTTGCACAAGATTGGGTCTTGAATGTAGGTGTAGGCGCGAAACAAATCCTAGCAGGCAAGTTTGAATCCAAAAACGAAACTTATTTAAACGGAAATGCGGGATTAAAATATAGATTCTAATGCTAAATTAAGTGTGCTTGCCTCTTTGGCGTGCGCACTTCGTTTTAGGATTTCAATTTATTCTCCTTTTACTATCTTCCAAAAGGAAGATAGCCTCAACTTTTCATTATCGTTTTATTATGGCATTGTCCTTGTGGGATTCTATGCGAGATTCTATATTATGGATTTGCAAGTGTGGGTCGGTTGCTTTCGCAACAGACGCTTCGGCTTCGCCTCGCAAGGACTGCGGTGGAATCTGAAGCAATGTGATTTTATCACATTAAAACAAGATTATTTTAAAATATTTTACATAATAACTTTGATATAATTACGAAGATTCTTAAATTTTCAAGGAGTAAAAATGAAAAAATTGTTTTTTGGCATTTTGCTTATGCTAGGAGTAAGTATGATGGCGTTTGCTAAACCAAATATCGTGATTTTAGCAACAGGTGGAACAATTGCGGGAGAGGCAAAAAGCGACCTTGCAACTACAGGCTACAAAGCAGGTAGTTTGGGAATAGAAGTGCTTATTAACGCAGTGCCGGAGCTAAAGAATATTGCCAATATCAGTGGCGAGCAAGTAGCAAATATTGATAGCTCTAATATGACAGACCAAGTTTGGCTCACACTCGCAAATAAAGTCAATTCTCTTTTATCAAGCTCCAATGTAGATGGAATCGTCATCACACACGGAACAGATACAATGGAAGAAACCGCTTACTTCTTAAACCTCGTGGTAAAAAGCAATAAACCTGTTGTTTTAACCGGGGCAATGAGACCTGCAACTGCTATTAGCGCAGATGGACCAAAGAATCTTTACAATGCCGTAAGTCTTGCTGGAGATAAAAACGCTAAAAACAAAGGTGTAATGGTGGCGATTAATGACAAAATTTATAGCGCAAGAGAAGTAAGCAAAACCCACACACTAAATGTTGAAACCTTTAAAGCTCCCAACAGTGGAGAAATCGGCTATATCGTAGATGGTAAAGTGTTTTTTAACTCCCTTAGCATCAAAGCACATACAAAGGATTCTCCTTTTAATGTTAGAGGCTTAAAAGAATTACCTAAAGTAGATATTGTCTATACTTATTCTAACGACGGCTCAAAAGCAGCAGTAGAAGCCTTTTTAAACGCAGGTGCAAAAGGATTAGTTGTCGCAGGAAGTGGAGCGGGTAGCATTCACGAAAATCAAAAAAACTATCTAATTGAGCTTCTCTCACAGAAAAAACTTGTAGTGGCAAAAAGCTCACGCGTTGGCTCTGGCTTAGTCCCTTTAAGTGAGGAAGAAATCCAACAAGGCTTCATCAGTGCAAACAATCTCAATCCTCAAAAAGCAAGGGTTCTTTTAATGTTGGCACTTACAAAAACAAGCAACCCAAAAGAAATCCAAAAATACTTTAACCTTTATTAGTCTTGTATGGGGCTTGTCCCCTTGCAAGTCAAAATTCCTACAATGCGATTCTTACAATTCGTAGGCTAAAGATACTTTTATCTCTCCAAAAAGGCTTATAATGAATACCCCAAAAATAGAGCGGACGATTGATTCTAGAAATTGGCTTTTACACTTTCCTATTATGTTTTTTGCTTCTGTTATGGGCATTGGCGGACTTACGCTTGTGATTGGCAAAACGATTAGAATCTTTGAATTAGAAGTGAATTTTTCGTGGCTTCTTACCGCACTTTCTTTTTTTAGTGTTTTTTTGCTATGTGGAATCAGCATTCTTTATCTTGCAAAAATTATTCGGCATTACTCCGCATTTTCAAAAGAGCTAAAACACCCTGTGCGCATTAATTTTTTCTCTGCTGTTTGTGTATCTCTTTTGATTGTCTTAATGCTAATTTTACGCTTTATTCCCTTGTGGTTTGCTCTTATTATTTTTTATATTGGTGCTTTTTTGCAACTGATTCTTAGCCTCTATGTTGTGCGATTCTGGTTTCTCCATGCCCTAGAACAAAAAATGGCAAATCCTGCTTGGTTTATTCCTATTGTTGGGAATCTCATTGTGCCGCTTGTTGGAATGAATTTGAATGCACAAATGGCTTGGATTCCTTTTGAAATCTTAATTTTTTATTTTGGAGTGGGCAGTTTCTTTTGGATTTTACTCAATGCTGCACTTTTGATTCGCCTCATTTTTGGAGAACATTTGCCACAAAAACTCTCTCCGACTTTATTTATTTTCATTGCGCCACCTAGTGTCTTTGCTTTGGACATACTTCTTTTGTTCAAAGACTATGTTTCTATTGCTAGCCTCTATGGAATCGCAAGTGCGAGCTTTAGTGTAGCATTGTTTTTTATGCTTTTGATGATTAGTCTTTTTGAAATCTTTAAAGAATTAAAATTCGCACTTTCTTGGTGGGCTTTCACCTTTCCAACTGCCGCTTGGACTCTCTGCGCATTAGAGCTTTATTCCCTAGGCGGTTCGTTATTTTACGCATTTTTAGGAATTTTTGGCATTGTATTAAGCAGTGTTATTGTGCTAGTTGTCGGGTTTCGCACTTTGCTTGCAATCAAACAAAAAGAAATTTGTGTGCTAGAAGAATAAATGTAAAGGTTTAGATTCTGCAATCTAAACCCTATGGTAGCAGTAATTTATTTTAAATCCACGATTGGAATAATTGTCGGATACCGCTTCGTTTTCTTAAACATCAACTTTCTTAGCGCATTTCTTATCTCATTTTCCATACTTTTTTGGCTGTTATACAATTCTTTTTTACAATTTTTCACAAAGAGACTGAAAAATTCCTCAATTTCCTTGTTGAATACTATTGTATCTTTATTTGCAACAATTCCCATACTTTGAATGCGCGGTTTAGAGAGAATAGAATTTTTGGCTTTGCTCAACTCCAAATGCACAATTAAAATTCCATTTTCTGCTAGATTTTGCCTATCCAAAATCACATCATTTGCAATTGTGGTATTGACTTGATTGTCAATATAAGTTTTGCCGGTTTTCACGCTCCGCACTTTGCGCAAATAATTGTGTGCAATCTCCATTTGGTCGCCATCTTCCATAAGATAAATATTGCGTTCCTCTACACCGCAACTAATCGCAGTTTCTTTGTGTTTAAGGATATGATTATATTCTCCATGCACAGGCAAAAAGAATTTTGGCTTCACAAGGCGCAACATTAACTTTTGCTCCTCTTGTGCTGCGTGTCCGCTCGTATGAATCTCGCTAAAGTCTTGATAATAAACTTTTGCCCCTGCTTTATTTAAAAAGTTCAAAATATTGGATACCGAGCCTTCATTACCCGGAATCGCCTTAGCAGATAAAATAATCGTATCACTTGGCTTAATCTTAATATGGCGATGTTCGTCTGTTGCCATACGATAGAGTGCGCTCATCGTCTCGCCTTGCGAGCCAGTCGTAACAATCAGCACTTCCTCATCAGCATATTTTGCCACCTCGTGCGCTTCAATAAAAATATTTTGTGGCAAATCAATATAACCTAATGTCCTTGCAATCTCTAGGTTTTTTTCCATAGAGCGTCCAATCACCGCAACTTTACGTCCATATTTAAGTCCGTGATTGATAGCTTGATAAACACGATGAATATTAGAACTAAAAGTGCTCATAATCACGCGTCCTTTCGCGCGAGAGAACAACATATCAAACGCCGGTCCCACGCTTGCTTCACTTGGAGTGTAGCCACTTTTGTGTGAATTTGTAGAATCACTAAGGAGCAACAAAACTCCTTGCTCACCATAATATGCGATTCTATTTAAATCCGTTGGATAACCATCAATAGGCGTATGGTCAATTTTGAAATCCCCTGTATGAAAAATCAAACCTGCTTCTGTTTTGATTGCTAATGCACTAGAATCCACAATGGAATGCGTGATATGTATCCATTCAATCTCAAATTCTCCGATTTGAATCGGCTTGCGCTTCTCTACTGCGCGGAACAACGAACGGAATCTTTTGAGTCCGTGCTCATCAAACTTTGAGCCAATCAATCCCAAAGGCAAAGGTGTGCCATAAATAGGGAATTGATACTTTTTGAACAAATAAGGCATTGCGCCAATGTGGTCTTCGTGCGCGTGGGTAATAATAATCCCCGCAATTTTGTCTTTAATCACTTCAAGATAACTAAAATCTGGCACTAAAATATCCACTCCGTGCAGACTATCATCGGGGAAACTCATTCCCGCATCAATAATAATTGCACTATTTTGTGTTTCAACAATCGTCATATTGCCACCAATCTCACCTAAGCCCCCTAGCGGAGTAATGCGCACCTTTCCATTAGGATTAATTTCCACTTGAGAGTGTAATGTCAATGCACTTTTATGCACTTTGGCATTGATTTCTACGGCTTTGCGCAACTCCAAATTAGACGCATTGACTTCTTTGTTGCCATAATTTTTGTCAAATCTTTGGCGATTCTCTCTTGTTTCTGCATTATTTTGTGTATTTTCTTGTTTTTTGAATCTTGAATTAGGGCGATTGCGATTCTGCGTTCTTTGGTTTCTTGGTTTTTCTGTCCCATTTGCTTCCTCTGTTTTTCGCGGTTTGAACCGGCGCTTATTGGGTTCGCGATTCTCTCTATTTTCTCCTTTGGCTTCACGAGTGTTTTCGTGATTTCTTTTTGGCTTTTCTGTCCGATTTGGATTTTCATTTATTTTATTGTCTTCCATAACTTCCGCCTTTTATAAAATTTTCAAAAGTCGGTGATAATTAGTCGTATCAATCTCGTGAGGTCGTTTGCTAGGTGCAATCTGCAAGGATTCCAAAGCGTCCATAATCTCTTGTTTTGGATAAGCTTTACTTAAGTTATTTAGAATCGTTTTTCTAGGCGCACCAAAGGCAACTTTCAAGAGAGATTCTAAATGTTCCAAATCCTTAAAGCTTGGTGGATTCGCCATTTTTTGTAGCAAAAACACCGAAGAAGTAACTTTAGGCGGTGGCACAAAGGCACTAGGAGGCACATCAAAGAGCAGTGTTGCCTCTCCCACGCTTTGCACTAACACACTTAACGCACTAAAATCACTTCCTCCACATTGTGCGCAAAATTTCTGCGCAACTTCTTTTTGTGTCATTACGACACAGCCTTTAGATAACGGGTCTTTGATGGTTTTTATTATAAGCAAAGTTGCAATATAATAAGGTAGGTTTGAGACAAGAAAATAATCTTTCTTGCGCAAACTCTCACCCTTCCAAATCTCTAATACATCGCCTATTTCAAGGCTCAATCTCCCGCATTCTAATGCGCCTTTCAAACGCTCTTGCAAATAAGGAATCAAATCCTTATCCACCTCATAAGTAGTGATATTCCCTAAGCTTAATAGCTTATTTGTTAGATCACCTAAGCCAGCCCCAATCTCTATCAGTTCTATTTCTTTGTTCATCTTGGGAATGGATTGGATAATCGCTTCTAGCACACTTTCATCTTGTAAAAAATTCTGTCCAAAATGTTTTTTGGCTAGATTCTGCTTCTCAACGGCTTTCAAAGTCTCGCCTTAAAATAAATCTTTAATTATAACATAATTTGAAATAATTTTAGCATTTTTTAACGATTCCGCTTTCCAAAATGCAAATACCCACACTTTTACCACTGCTTCCTTGCAACTCTAAACGCACCATTCCTTGCGGGACAATCACTTGTTCATAGGGTTTTTTACAGCGCAAAAAACCCCGCTCATCAAACAAAACTCTTCCGCCCTCACTTTCTCCGCAACCTCCGCTCATTCGCACTTCTAAGATTCCATACCGCTTTGTGATTGCCAAATCTCCCGCACGAAGTGCGTTTGCAAACTTAGAATTATCATAATTGTAGCTGTTTAAGTATTTATTATCTAAAGGGTCGCGAGCGATTTCTTGCGCATCACGTGGGCGGTCATCAAAATGCTTTGTGCTAACCTTTCGCGCAGAATCGCTATAAATATAATACGCATAACCCACATCTTGAAGCTTAGAAAACTGCAATCTCCATAAAGATTCTGTCCATCTCTCCCTCTCTGCTTGACAATAATCACTCTGACAAAACGCGCCTTGCGTGATATGCTTTGTGCTACTTAATGCCAAGAAACGCGTGTAATTTAAATGCGTAATGATTTGATTTTGTGCCAAATACAATTTGGAATCTGGAAACCAAGCATAGCCAAGCCATGCCAATGCACTTAATATCCCAAGTATAAGCACAATTTCTAGCAAACTAAACGCGGGTTTCATCGTCTAATCGTAAGCATAAAAAGTTGCGACTTTTTTATCATAATAATAAATAGGAATCCTCAAAGCATTTGCTCTAGGGCTGTTGCTAAGTCTCAAACCCCCTTTGGAGATTCCATAAAATTTCAATCTCTCCTGCATTTTTGCTTCTGTTTTGACGCGTTTAATTCCTTGAGAATGCAATGCTTGTGCAACTTCTTTCGCAATAAAATGCCGAAAAGCAAAATGTTCATTTGCAGTAGGAAAAAGCACAAAAAGAGGTTTAGATAAAAATAACATTCCACTACAAAGCAACAAAACCAAAAAAGTAGCTAAAAATGGAATCGTATAACGCGCCCGAAATTGTGGCAAACGCACGCGAAGCCCAGAGAAATAAAGATTCACCATTAAAGGAATCGCTAAAATCAGCAAAGGCGCGAAAAATTCCGTCTGCACCCTTTGACGCAGGGAAAGCAACCAAATAAAACCCAATGCTACGCTTGCAATATGCCAAACTAAGGGTCTTTTGCTCTGATTAAAATAACGATAAAGCGTGTATAAAAAATATAAAAACAACAATGGAGAAAAAATCAACAACAAATGCCCATTGCTATCCAAAAAATAACCTCTTGGGTGTCCGCCAATCTCCAACCCAAAACAATACATATTGAGCGCGAAAAACCCCAAAGACAAAAAAATCAAAAGTGTTTGCTTGCGTTCAATGCCATAAAAAATCAACGCAATAAAAACCAAAGCAAAACTTCTATCCACAAAAGCCATTATCAAAAGCAATCCATAAGGAATCGTGTTGTTTTTTTGCACCCAAATACAGAGAATCAATGTTAAACAAATCACGATTCCACTATTAGAAACCAACAAAGCAACAGCATTAACACCGGGTAATAAAAGAAACAACAAAGCGCAAAAAACCGCGTCGTTGGAGTGCTTTAAAAAATCTCTTGCAAAATAAAACATCAAAAAAGCATTGCAAAAATGCAACAATAAAAAAGGTAGTCGCAAACTCCAATCGTTTTGTCCTAGAATCTTTGCGCTATAAGAGCTAACAAATCCACAAAAATGCTGTGGATTAAAAAACTCTTGCGCTTCGTTATAGCTAATGCTTAATGTGCTAAGTAACCACAAAAGTGCGCCAAGACTTAAAAAAAATAAGCTAAAAAGCCAAAAAAAACTACGAGTTTGCGATTTCAAAGTTGCGATTCCTTAAACCTCTATAAACACATAACCTTGTTTTTGTAGCTGCGAACGAATTGCTCCTTGATGTTCTTTACCTTTTGTTTCAAGCATAATCACAATATTTGCATCACCAAAAGCAAGAGAAGTGGAAGTCCTATCAAAATCAATCTTGACAATATTTGCGCCAAGATTGGAGAGTAAATCGCTTAATTTTTGCAAACTTCCGGGTTTATCTATTAGCGTTACAGAAATTTGCATTTTGCGGTGAGAGCGCACAAGCCCTCGCTCAATAATATTTCCAAGCATTGTTACATCAATATTCCCTCCGCTTAACACAAGCCCCAAAGATTCGTTCGTTTGCAAAGCAAATTTATGGTGTAACACTGCTGCAACCACACTAGCTCCTGCCCCCTCTACGACAAGCTTTTGGTTTTCTAGCAAATAAAGCACCGCATTGGCGATTTCCTCATCATCTACCATTACAACTTCATCTACGGATTCTAAAATGTATTCAAAGTTCTTAGGATTCACATCACGCACTGCGATTCCATCAGCAATTGTGCGCACAGAATCCGTGCTTTGGATTTCTTTTTTGTGGTAAGAATGATACATTCCGGGCGCACCCTCCGCGACAACTCCAATAATGCGCACACTCGGCAACATTTGCTTATACGCCGCTGCAATTCCAGAGATAAGCCCGCCACCGCCGATTGGCACAACAATGCTTGTAAGATGACTTTGTGCCTCAATCATCTCTAGCGCAACCGTGCCTTGTCCCGCAATCACTTCCTCATCAGCAAAAGGGTGAATGAATTGCAAATTATGCGTTTTAGCATATTCTAGCGCATAGGCATAGGCTTCATCGTAATTATTGCCCTTTAAGATTGCTTCTGCACCAAGCTCCTTTACTCCCATTACTTTCAGCAGTGGCGTTGCCTCTGGCATTACAATCACACCCTTGATTCCATAATGCTTCGCACTATACGCAACCCCTTGTGCGTGATTACCCGCACTAGAAGCAATCACACCACAAGCGCGTTCCTCCTCGCCTAAAGATGAAATCTTATTAAACGCTCCGCGCAGTTTAAAAGAGCCTGTATTTTGTAAATTTTCTTGTTTGACATACACCTTTGCTCCGCAAATTTGGCTAAGTTTAGGAGCAAAAGCTAACTTCGTGTTTTGCACGATACCCTCTAATCGTGCCTTAGCGTCCATAATTTTAGAAAGTGGAATCATACAAATAACCTTTCGTATTCAAGTTTGATACATAAATTTTCAATATACATTATCTTTGTATTTTCTAGCATTTTACGCGCCTGCGCATTTTGCAATCCTAGTTGCACCCAAACACAAAGTGGAGGATTTTGCAACTCCAACACTGCACGCATAATTTCGGGCAACATTTCACTTTTGCGAAAAACATTTAAAATATCTATCCGCACACCCGCTTTGTCCTGTGCTTCAAAAGCTTCCTTTAAGCTCGTAAAGGCTTTTACCCCCAAAATATCGCCTCCCTTAGGATAAATGGGTAGAATCTCATAGCCTTGATTTTGCAAAAATTTTGCCACTTTATGGCTCGGCTTGCTCTCTTCTGGAGACAATCCAAGCACAGCAATAACTTTAGATTCTTTCAAGATTTCTCGCATTTTGGAATCTTGCATTCTATACCTTTATAAAAATTTTGCACTATTTTAACAAAGTTTTATACAAAATTAGCCTAAAGCCATTTGGATACGCATATAATGGCAAAGAGATTAGATTTTGTCCTTGCAAGAAAATTTATAAAATTTTCGCAGCAATCTATTAAGATGAAATCTTGCCCATAAAGATTCTGTAATTAAAATAAAATTAAACATAAAAGGCTAAAATGCCAAATTCTTAATAAAGGAATTAAAGGAGTTTTTTAAGCAATGATTGCTTTATTGAATAGTAAAGATTCAAATTTCAATACCGAGTTTGAAAAAATACTCAAGCGTGGTGCTATGGATATAGAAAACGTTGAGGGGCGCGTCAAGGAGTTGCTCAATGCGATTAAAAAGCAGGGGCAAAGTGCGATTATAGCGCAAGTTGCACAATTTGATAATTGGAATCCAACTAACTTTTCAGATTTAAAAATCACGCAAGAACAAATGCAAAAGGCTTATGAAGCCATAGAAACTCCTTTGAAAGATTCCTTACAACTCGCCTTTGAACGCATTTACGCCTTTCATTCTAAGCAAAAGCCTAAAACTTGGCTAGACTTTGAGGAAAATGGCAATATTTTGGGACAGAAAGTTACGCCTATGGACAGAGCAGGACTATATATCCCCGGAGGCAAGGCGGCTTATCCTAGCTCACTTTTAATGAATGCGATTCCAGCCCTTGTTGCAGGAGTGAAAGAAATTGTCGTTTGCACGCCTACTCCGCACAACGAACCCAATCCCTTATTACTTGCTGCTATGCACCTTTGTGGTATTAAAGAAGCCTATAAAATTGGTGGAGCAAGTGCGATAGGTGCGCTTGCCTTTGGTGCGCAAGATTCACAAGGAAAAGGAATCCAAAAAGTAGATGTCATCACAGGACCGGGCAATATCTATGTTGCGACCGCCAAAAAGCTTGTTTTTGGGGAAGTGCAGATTGATATGATTGCTGGACCTAGTGAGATTGGAATCCTAAACGACGGAGACGCAAGGGCGGATTATCTTGCTTGGGATTTACTCTCACAAGCAGAACACGATGAAATGGCAAGCTCTATTCTCATCACTACAAGCGAAAACTTGGCAAAACAAGTCGCACAAAAGATTGAGGAATTTTTAGCCACCTTGCCACGCAAGGAAATCACGGCAAAATCCATTAATGAGCGCGGAGCAATTCTCATTGTACAAAACATTCAAGAGGGCATTGCCTTGATGAATCAAATTGCACCCGAACATTTGGAATTGCTTGTGAAAAATCCTTTGGAGATTCTATCTAAGATTCAACACGCGGGGGCAATTTTCATCGGCGAAAACACTCCCGAACCTATTGGAGATTATATTGCAGGACCAAACCATACCCTGCCAACAGGCGGAAGTGCAAGGTTTTTTTCACCTCTTTCCACAGAGCATTTTATGAAAAAATCTTCTATCATCGCCTTTTCCAAAAAAGGAATCACACAAATGGGACAAGAATGTGGAATTCTCGCACACACAGAGGGACTAGACGCACACCAAAATGCCGTGCTTGCGAGACTAAATTCATAAATATAAGGAACATTATGGAACATATTTTAGAGGGCTTACCACAAGAAAAATGGATTGAGATTATTTTTAATGCCTCACAAGGCTTAAGCGCACAAGAGCTTACGCGCTTATTAGAGCGCCAAGCGGCAATGGAGATTCTGCTTGAAAAAAGACTAGGGGAAATGTGGGAAGAAGAATTAGCCTACTTAACCAATAGCGAGGAATCCTCAGACGAAATCCATCATCGCACACAAAATATTGCGATTGAATCTATGGGAAATATTTTAACACAAAATGAATAAAGACAAAATGCAATTCTTGCACTAAGCAACTCCAATGGAATCCTAAGAATGAAAATATTTACACTCTTTAGTTTATCAGCAATCTTGAGTGCGATTCTAGGAGTTTCAATGCTTTTTGCACCACCGGTATGGAAAGCAGAAAGATTCATTGAGCTAAACAAAGATGAATTTTATCTTTTGACTTTGCAAGCAAGAGAGGCGGCTAAGACATTGTTTTTTCGTTGGACATTACTAAAAAACGAGGGCTTGGTAATGCACTTAAATTACGATTCTTTTCCACACCAATTTATTCTTTACCAAGACTATCAGCGCAGATGCTATAAAGTCCCTCTGCTCAAACCAGAACAAAAATATTATAGCGAAGAACCCTTTTTTATGCTATGTTTTAAGGATTATCACCGCACCAAAAAAGTTGCAACCTTGAAATATTATCTTTATCAAGGCAACAGAGATTTTAATATCATTGATGAAAGGAAGGTTCCAAATGGAGGCTTTAGCGCACATTGAAACAAAAATTCAAGAATTTTTAAAAGAATTGGGATCCCCGCTCGTATTAGATTTGAGTGCGCATTTGCAGCGAGGCAAAATGCTCCGCTCCAAACTTGCGCTTCACATTGCGGGTGAATGTGAAGAGTGTATTTTGCTTTGTGCAGTCATTGAGATGATTCAGAGTGCTTCGCTCCTGCACGATGATGTGATTGATAATGCCCTTACAAGACGCTCTAAGCCCTCTATCAACGCACTTTTTGGTGATAAAAACTCTATTATGCTAGGCGATATATTTTATTCCAAAGCCTTTTGTGAGCTTACAAGCTTGCAAGAAAATTATCCGATGATTCCGCGCATTATTGCAAATGCAGTTACCACTCTTGCAATCGGCGAACTAGAAGATGTAGAGTTGGCAAAAAGCTTTAATCCCAATGAAAGTCAATATCTCCAAATGATAGAACATAAAACAGCTGCACTCATTGAAGCCACCGCGTATTCCGCAGCATTTTTAGCAGGCAAAAGCGCAGAGGAAGCGCAAGGATTCCGCCTCTATGGGCGCAATCTTGGAATCGCATTTCAAATCATTGATGATGTGCTAGACATTGTTGCGGATTCCAAAACTCTAGGCAAACCAGCTCTAAGCGACTTCAAAGAGGGTAAAACAACCTTGCCCTATATTTTCTTATATCATAAATTAAACGAGAACGACAGAATGCGTTTAAAAAATGCGTTTAAACAAGACCTGCAAGCGCAAGAACAAGAATGGATTTTAAACGAGCTAAAAGCGAAAGACGCAATAACTCAAAGTCTTGCTCTAGCAAAACATTTAGGCAACAATGGAATTGAAGCGATTGCTAATCAATCTTGTGATAAACTTATACAAATTATGCGCGAAATGATTGAACGCGACTTTTAAGGAAGCCAATGGATTATTACATTTTAAGCTATTCGCATAAAAATACTGATATTGCTATGCGTGAAGCCTTAAGCTTGGAGATAAAGAATCCCTCGACAAAGGAATTTTTGCAAGACTTGGTTAGCAACAAATTCATCAGCGAAGCAGTGATTCTCTCTACTTGTAACCGCATTGAATTTATATTAAATGTCCAAAATGCCGAAAAGGCAGAGGAATTTTTGCTAGATAAACTTAACAATTATTCCAAGATTCCACTCCCAGAGCTACGAACGTGCGCGGATAGTTACGAAAATTTAAGTGCAATTCATCATCTTTTCAGTGTGGCAAGCTCACTAGATAGCCTTGTTGTAGGAGAAACGCAGATTTCAGGTCAGCTCAAAAGTGCGTTTAAGTTTTCTTATGAACTAGGCTGTTGTGGCTTGTATCTCTCCCGCGCAATTCATTTTGCCTTTCGCTGTGCCGCAAGTGTGCGCAACTCCACAAGTATTTCACAAAACTCTGTCTCTGTGGCAAGCACCGCGGTAGCTAAGGCAAAAGAGATTCTAGGGGATTTGAAAAGTCAATTTGCCCTCGTGATTGGAGCGGGTGAAATGAGCAATCTTTGTGCAAAACACCTTATTAACGCAGGTTGTGAAGTTTTAATCATCAACCGCGAAATTCAAAATGCACAAAAAATTTGCGATGAGATTTTTGCCCTCTCTCCAAACGCAAAGATTCGCACAGAAAGTTTCAAAGACCTTAGCACTTATATCAACGAGATTCCGCTTATTTTTAGTGCCACAGGCGCACCACATACAATTATCACCTATGATATGGTAGAGGTAAAGGATTGGAATCGTTATTGGTTTGATTTGGCTGTGCCAAGAGATATTGAATGTGAAATTATGGAGAGGAGCGACAAAATCCAAATTTTTGCCGTAGATGATTTAGAGGATATTGTGCGCAAAAATTTAACCTTGCGTGAGGAACAAGCAAAAATTGCCTATGGAATCGTAGGAAGAGCAACACAAGAGTTTTTCAGCTGGCAACAAAGTCTCAATGTAGAACCACTCATCAAAACAATCCGCTCCCTTGCCAAAGACGCCGCAATGAAAGAGCTAAACAAAGGAATCGCAAAGGGCTATTTGCCAAAAGACTATGAAAAAAACATCGAAAAAACTCTCCACAATGCTTTCAATACCTTTTTGCACGATTTGACAATCAACCTAAAATCTGTTGCCAACACACCCAAAGGAGACAGCGTAATTGAATCCTTGCGATTCCTTTTTGAGCAGGATACACAAGGCAAAATGTTGGAATCCTACAAATGCGAATACGCTCAAGACAAAACTTTATCCTAAACCACAAGGAAAGCTATGCGATTTTCAAAATTATTTCTCCCAACATTTAAAGAAACCCCTAAAGATGTCGTTCTAAAAAGCCACGAATATTTAGTTCGTGGCGGATTTATCCAACAAATTGGCAGCGGAATCTATAACTTTTTGCCCCTTGGCAAGCGTGTTTTAGACAAGGTGCGCCAAATTGTCAAAGAGGAAATGGACAATGCAGGAGCAAACGAAGTTGCACTCGGCTTTGTTACTCCGTCCTTTCTGTGGCAAAAAAGCGGACGATTTGAAAGATATGGCAAGGAGCTTTTGCGCTTCAAAGACAGAAAAGACAATGACTTTGTGCTAGGACCTACACACGAAGAAGTGATTACAGAGCTAGTCAAAGCAAATATCAAAAGCTACAAACAATTACCAATCCACCTCTACCAAATCAACCTCAAATTCCGTGATGAGATTCGTCCGCGCTTTGGACTTATGCGCGCAAGAGAGTTTATTATGAAAGATGGTTATAGCTTTCATTCAAGCACAGAGGATTTAAAACGCGAATTTGACCTTATGGAAGCTACTTATAGCAGAATCTTTACGCGTTTGGGATTGGACTTCCGCGCTGTTTTTGCGGACAGCGGGGCGATTGGCGGGAATGGAAGCAAGGAATTTATGGTGCTTGCAAAGAGCGGAGAGGACACAATTTGCGTATGTGATAGTTGTCAATATGGAGCGAATTTAGAAGCAGCTACGCGCATTAAAAAACTTCCGAACACGGAAGCCCCTGTCGCTTCGTTTGCCAAATTTCATACCCCAAAGGTGCAAACCATAGAATCTTTAAGCGAGTTTTTTAAGGTAGAGCCGTTTTGGACGCTCAAAGCAGTGGTAAAAAAAGCACTCTTTGATGGTGGAAAAAACGCATTGGTGTATTTTTTCTTGCGCGGAAGTGATAGTTTAAACGAAACCAAAGCCCTAAACGCCATTGTAGGTGCAAACGAACTTGTAGAAGCAAGTGAGGAAGACTTAAAAAGTGCGGGACTTGTGCAAGGATTCATCGGACCTTTTGCCTTGCGCAATCTTACCTCTAGCCCTTATATTTATTTTGATAAAGAACTAGAAAATGCTAGCAATCTCATCTGCGGGGCAAATGAAGTGGATTATCACTTTGTCGGCGTGGATTTAAGCACTTTTGAAGGATTGGAGTTTAAGGATTTGGTGGAAGTCAAAGAGGGGGATTTCTGCCCTGTTTGCAAAAAAGGCAAACTCTATTTTACTAAGGGAATTGAGGCGGGACATATTTTTCAGCTTGACACAAAGTATTCTAGCGCAATGGAGGCAACTTTCTTAGATGAGGAAGGCAAAGCAAAGCCCTTTATTATGGGTTGTTATGGAATCGGAATCTCACGACTTTTAAGCGCAATCATAGAGCAACACCACGATGAGCGCGGAATGATTTGGACGCGTGCGAGTGCGCCTTTTTGCGTTCATCTTATTGTTTCTAACATCAAAGAGCAATCCCAAATGCAAATGGGCATAAAACTCTACGAAAACTTACAAAGCAAGGGCATTGAATGCTTACTAGATGACAGAGCCGAACGATATGGTGCGAAAATAGCCGATTTTGAGTTGATAGGATTGCCTTTTGGAATCGTCGTAGGTAAAGGCTTAGAAAAAGGTGAAATAGAACTCATAAGACGTAAAGATTTAGCCAAAGAATCTCTAGGAATTCAAGATTTTGACGCACTAATTTCTAAGATTTTTGAGGTTTGCCAATGCGATTCATTTTGATTTTCATTTACTTGTTTTTAGAAGTCTTTATCACCTTTGAAATGATTGATTTCTTGGGCGTTTTGGGCTTTGTATTAGAGATTATCTTCAGTGCTATTTTGGGATTGTTTATCTTAGTAAATTATCGCTTTTTTCTAGGCGATGCCCTCGTGCGCCTTAGAGAAAGAGAAATCGGCTATGAAGCTTTCGTGGGTTCTAATATTTTCAGAATCCTTGGAGCAATCCTATTAATCTTACCCGGTGGATTAACCGATATTTTAGGGATTTTAATGCAGTTTAGCGCAATTGGATTCTTAGCCGTTAAGCCTTTTATGAAAAAACCTGCTCCTAATTCCACACCCTTTGACACAAGCAACAAGCCTCAAAATAGCGAAATCATTGATGTAGAAGTCATAGAAAAGTAAGGAGAAGCAATGCAAAAACTCATCATCGGCACACGCGGAAGTGTGCTAGCACTTTGGCAAGCAAACCATATCAAAGATTGCCTAGAGGCGCAATACAAAGACATAGAAGTGGAAGTAAAAATCGTCAAAACTAAAGGCGACAAAATCCTAGATGTGCCTTTGGCAAAAATCGGTGGTAAGGGGCTTTTTACCAAAGAATTAGAAGAATTGCTCTTAAAAGATGAAATAGACTTGGCAGTGCATAGCCTCAAAGATGTGCCGGTGGAATTTGTAGAGGGCTTGGGACTAGCGGCAATCACGAAGCGAGAAGATGTGCGGGATAGTTTTTTGAGCTTCAAATACGCGAGTTTGGAGGAGCTTCCGCTTGGTGCGCGTGTCGGGACAACTTCACTAAGGCGCACAATGCAGATTAGTGCCTTAAGGGAGGATTTGGAAACGCAAAGTTTGCGTGGAAATGTGCAAACAAGACTAAAAAGGCTTCAAGAAGGAGATTTTGATGCGATTATCCTTGCGCAAGCGGGAGTAAATCGGCTTGGAATCCACAAAGAAGTGCCTTATATTGTGCCTTTGGATTTTATGATTCCGGCAATGGGACAAGCCGCACTTGGTGTGGAATGCAAAAAGGGAAGCAAAACAGAATCACTTTTGCAATTTTTAAACGATTCCAAAGCCGCCTTTGAAACAACTTGCGAGCGCGCATTTGTGCGCACACTTAATGGAGGCTGTCAAGTGCCTATCGGCGTCAATGCAACCCTAGAAAATGGAATCTTAAAAGTGCGCTCCATTTTGGGTTTGCCCGATGGCACAGAGATTTTGCGCGAATGTTTGGAAGTGCAGGTAAAAACGCTTGCGGATTGCAAACGCATAGGCGTGCAAATGGCGCAAGAGTTTTTGCGACAAGGAGCGGAAAAAATTTTGCAAAAGGCGCAGAATTGGGAGTTTAAATAATGCAAAATTACCCAATTCTTTTAATTACTACCGAAAACTATGTGCCTTTTGCTGCTTGCTTGATGACAAGCATTATCTATAATACAAATAAAATAGTGGGGGGGGGGGGCAGAATAAGCCTTATTGCTTCTATATTTTAAGCGATTCTCTTTGCACTACCACACAAGAAAAACTCCTTAAGCTTCAATCCGAACTCTCCGCAATCTATCCTTGTGAGATTTTTATTCATCTTCACAAGGATACGAAGTTTAGCGCAAAACAGCTTCTTGCACTCAATGGAAATTATGTAACATATTATCGGCTTTTCTTTGAAAAATTTTTACCAAAAAACACGCAAAAGTTGTTGTATTTAGACATAGATATGTGTGTGTTAGGGGATTTACGAGAGATTTTTACTATAGATTTAGAGGATAAAGTCTGTGGTGTAGTGCTAGATTACAAAGCAAATCGTCTTTTAATGCCAAAGGACGAATCCCATCCACCCTTGAATCTCTCCCAAGGATATTTTAACTCTGGCTTGCTCCTCATAGATGTGCAAAAATGGCGTGCGCAAGAGATAGAATCGCAAATCTTGCACTCTATGGATTCCTATCATTTCAAGGAGCACGACCAAAGCATTTTAAATTATATTTTAAAGGACAAAGTCAAGATTCTGCCTTTATATTGGAATGTTTTAGTCTATTATTTTATCAATGCAAAAACTAAAGAGGAAGGAGGAAATTTCAATATCTCCTACACGCGCAACCAACTAAACAATGCCTTAAAGAATCCTAAAATCGTGCATTACTACTTAGACTACAAACCTTGGAGAGACGATAAAATCTATGTGGATACTAAGGGTGAGTTTTTGGGAAAATATTGGTGGGATATTGCGCAAAAGACACCTGTTTTCACAGACGAGCTTATGCGGCTTAAAGAATCCGCTAGCCAAGCAAGAGTTTTTCAAGCAGCTTTGGGATTCCTTTTGTTAAAATTTGCGCGTTTTGGGCTTTATTTCTTACTTCCTATTCAAGCGTATTGGATAATGAAAAAGGGCTTGGATAATCAAGCTTCACAAGAAATTCCGCGAGGCGACTACAACCTTTCCATAGAAATAGGCAAAGAGGCAATTAAAGCCTACAACAAAGGCAAAGGGAGATTGCTTGCCCTGCCTTTTAGAATCCTAAATTTGCAAAAAAGATTTCAACTTGCCAAAAAGAGATTGGAGGGCTTGTAATATCATCTTTTCGTTGTTGTGAGGAGCAACGCGACAAAGCAATCCATAAGCTAGAATCTTGCCTGAAAGATTCCATTGTAAATGCTCCTGTGAGATTCCAAATTATAGATTGCCACAAAAATTTTTCAAATTTTCTCACAATGATAGTATATACGCCACGATTCCACAAGTAAATCTATTTAAAGTAAAATTTCCATTGCTTCTTCTAAATTTGCAACCCTATGCGTCGCACTTGGAGCGTCCTCTACGCCTATCAAAATGCGCGTTTGCACACCCACTTTCAACCCTGCTTGCATATCTGTTTCCTTATCTCCCAAAATATAAGAATCGCAATCCTCTAAATTCAGATGAAATTCTTGGATTGCAGATTCTAGCATAGCAGATTTTGGCTTGCGGCAAGCGCATTGCTCCTCTTTGGTATGCGGACAGAAATAGATTCCATCAAAACCAATATTTTTAGGCACAAAGCCACCGATTCGCAGAGGAATCGTAAGGCAAGAGCGAATGCAGTTTTGCATAAATGCACTTAGGGCTTCAAAATCTTTTTGGCTAAAGATTCCGCGATGAATCCCTGATTGATTTGTAACCACAAAACAAAGTGCATTTTGCTTTTTAAGCTCCAAAAATAACTCTATAAAATGCGGAGCAAAATAAAATTCCTCTATTTTGTAGCCATAAGGCGAATCCTCAAGATTTACTACGCCATCTCTATCAAAAAACACAACCTTTTGTTTTACTCCACTCATCGCGCGAAAACTCCCAAAAATTTCTGCATTCTAATCCCAAAAAGGTAAAAGAAGGGCGTATTAGTAAAAGCAAAAATAAATTTCATCAAATAATCTCCTATTATGAGCATTAACACGCTTGTCCAAGGCATAACAAACAAAAAGGCAATGTGAAAAAATATCATTGTATCCAATGCTTGAGAAAATGCGGTGCTGCCAGCACTTCTAAGCCACCAAATTTTAGGAAATTTGGATTTAATCCAATAAAACGCATAAACATCTAGCTGTTGGGAGACAAAAAACGCACTAATGCTTGCAAGTGCGATTCTAAATTCGCTCAAAAACAAAGAGGGAACGAAGGCACAAATAATACCGATACGCACTACTTTTAGCACTTCTTGCTTGTTGTATTTCTCCGCTAGAATATCTGCAAGCAAAAAAGTAAAGGGATAAGTCAGCGCACCAAAGGTAAAAAAATCGTTAATTGGAAACTGCACAAGATAGTTTGAAGCAACAATAAGTGTAGTAAAAATCATCACAGACACGATAATCACGACTTTAGACATTGATAGACCCTTTAAAACAAAAGTCGTATTTTATACTTTTGGGCTTTAAGATTCCATAAAGCTAAATCTTGTGTGTTGGTTTCTATACCTTTGTCAGATTCCACAAAGAATCGTAGAATCCTTGAGTCTCTTTAAGGCGAAATTCTTTGGATTTGCAAGTATGGGCGTGCGTTGCGTGAGTCTTACCCAAACTTACCCAACTGCTTCGCTGTTTCATTCCTTGCAAGGTCAATTAATTCTCTATCCTTGCAATTCCTTTAATTTAGCTAGAACTTCCGCAATATGTCCCTTGACTTTGACATTTTTCCAAATGTATGCAATCTTGCCTTGAGGATTAATCAAAAAAGTAGAACGAATCACTCCCTCATATTCCTTGCCATAAAGCTTTTTTAGCCCCCAAGCCCCATAACTTTTCAGCACAGATTTTTGCGTATCACTAAGCAAGGTAAAATTTAAAGATTCTTTTGAGATGAAACTTTGATGAGATTTCACGCTATCTGGGCTGATTCCAAGCACCACTGCGCCACGCGCACTTAAAATCTCTAATCGGTCGCGAAAATCACAAGCCTCTGTTGTGCAGCCGGGCGTTTTGTCTTTGGGATAAAAATACACTACCACCCAACTTCCTTGAAAATCTTGCAGAGAAATCTCTGCATTGTCTTGATTTGGCAAACTAAAAAGCGGGGCATTGTCTTTAATTTTTAATTCCATTTTTTAATCCTTTTTTATTTTTGATAATTAATTTTTATTGAAACTTTGCAATCCTCAAAGATTTCCAATTTCGTAATTTTAATCCAAAACTCCTTGATTTGCGGAAAGCGCAAAGGAATCTCGCGGTAAAAATAACTTTGTGCTTCCTCTAGCAATCCAAATTGCCGTGCAAAAGACTCTTTAATAAATTCCCTCAAATCCCGATAATCCAAAAAATCCTCTCTCTTGTCTAAATTCATAGAATCCTCGCATTGTGCCTGTATTTTGGGATTCCATATAAACTCTGCGTTAATTAAAATCTTTTGTGCCTTTTCGCGCTCACTTGGCAGAATCCCAATGATTACTTCTAGGATAAAATCCTCTAAACAAATCGTATATGGTTTAGATTCCAAAACACAATGTGCAGAATCTTGCTTGCTATTATTCAAAGTTAAATTTGACATCAATTTCCTTAATTTAGCAGATTAAAAGAATCCAAAATTGCAGAATTAACCGCTTGATTCATCGCAACAATAATTTGATAAAAATCGCCCTTTTGCACCTTTACTTCTTTCTTAAGAAGTTGGCTAGAATCCTTAATATTCACAATAAGATTAAGCACCACGATTTCTTGTTTTTCATCATAATAAAAATCCAAAAGATTCAATGCAAGAGTTGGAATCCCGCTTTTTAGCTCTTTTACAGGAATATATCCCAAAGGCTTGGAAGCTTTTAACACCAAAGAATCTATCATCAAGGGTAGAGGCTCTATCCATTCATTTCTGACAAAATATTCAATGGCATTTTCATTGATTTTATAAGCAATTCTTTTGTTAGCGATTTTCAAGCTTGCTTCCGAACCAAGATAGACAAAAAAGCTGGGATTCCGCACTTTTTTGCCTGCAAATTGTGTTGGATATGGACTTAAAATCTCTGGCTCTAAGCTCAATTCATAGTGAGTAATTCTTGGCAATTCTTTGCCTAAACAGCCTTCAAAAACAAAGATAAAAATCAAAATAAAAAAAATTTTTGAAATTTTATGGATTGCTTGCATTATATTTCCTTTTTATTCACGCGGTCCTAAAGTTTGCCCTCTCGTGCCAAATAAAAACTCACTAGGTGCGTTAGAAAAATTTTCCATAGAACTTTCTGCCCTTTGCAAAACCTGTTCTAATGTTTTGGAGTTTCGTTCTAAATCATACAGAAGTGGCGTTAAAATTGCACGCAAATTATAATCCCCATTGACAATATCGTGATGAATCGCCTCTCTACTCTCCCCTACACCTTTAATTTCTTTTTGCGCGGAGAGCAAGACATTATCTATTCTTGGTGGCAAGTTTGCCAAACCCGATAGAGCGCGCTCTATGTTGTCTAAGTTCTTATCGCTCAAAAGCCGATTGATACGATTAAGGCTCATCTCCAAGCGGTCAAACACATTTTCTGCCTTACTTCCGACTTTTTCTAGCCAATTTTCTTGTAAGCTCAAAACTGCCTTTTCGCCCTCTTTATAAAACTCTCCTTGCCCTTGCACAAGAGAGAGAAAAGCTCCTCCTGTTAGCCCTTGAGAATCAACAAAAATATGTGCCCCCTCCTTTAAAACAATCTCTTTTTTAATCCAAAGTGTAATCTCTACATCCTCTGCTTCTGTATTGAGTTTATAGCTCTTGACAAATCCTACTGGAAGCCCCAAATATCGCACCTGTGTTTCTGTCCGAATCCCTTTGGGCAAATTCTTGTTATAAAGATAATATTCGTGATAATCCTTAAGATTTCTATCGTATTTTCCCATCCAAAAAACAAATCCTGCCAAAGCAATCAACGAAACAACAAAAAACACACCAAGTAAAACATAATTCAATCGCGCTTCCATAAACCTCCTTAAATCTGATATAAAAACAAATCCAACGATTGTGTTTGTTGTGCCAACTCACGGACACTTCCCTCAAAAAATATTTTTTGATTTTTCAATATTATCATTCTATCCACTGCGCCTTTGACAGATTCCATATCGTGCGTTACCATTACGACACTAATCCCCAATAAATCCCTCAACTCCATAATCAAGGCATCAAAATGTCTCGCGCTTTTGGGGTCTAATCCACTTGTTGGCTCATCTAAAAATAAGATTTTTGGACTCAAAGCCAAAGCACGTGCCAACCCCACGCGCTTCACCATTCCACCGCTTAATTCATTGGGATAAAGTTTGGCAACCTCTGCCTTAAGCCCCACACGCGTAAGCCAAATATATGCTAGAGATTCTATATCACTAGGTCTGAAATTCGTCCATTCCCGCAAAGGAATCATTAGGTTTTCCAACACATTTAAGGAGCTAAAGAGCGCACCAAACTGAAATAATACGCCTATATTTAATTTGCATTGGAGCGTATCTTTGGGATTGAGATTCCAAATATTTTGACCCAAAATCCTCACCTCACCACTTGTGGGTTGTTTTAGAAAAATCATTGTATTAAGCAAGGTGCTTTTTCCGCTCCCACTTCCACCAAGCAAAGCAAAAATTTCTTTTCTACGGATATTAAAGGAGATTCTATCGTGAATGATACGCGTCCCATAAGTCGTTGTAAGATTACGAATCTCTATAATATTTTGGAAGTTTGCATTTGTTTGTGATTCCATTTACCAACCTATTTGCGTAAAAATTACCGAGCATAATGCGTCAAATGCAATCACACAAAAAATAGATTCTACCACACTTTTAGTTGTATGGATTCCAATACTGCGCGTGTCTTTTGCTACGATGAATCCGTGATAACAACCAATAAGCGCGATAATTAACCCAAAAAATGGGGCTTTGAGAAATCCTATCCAAAAATGTCGCATTTCAACCATTTGCAAAAATCGCTCCACAAACTGCTCGCTACTGATTCCTAATTGCATAGAAGAAACAAGCATTGCACCAACTAATCCAAAAATATCTGCAATAAAGACCACAAGAGGTAGCGCGACACATAGCGCAATGACACGAGGTAGCACCAAGAAATTTATAGGATTAAATCCCATCACATTCATTGCATCAATTTCTTGTGTCGCACGCATCATTCCAATCTCCGCACTAAAGGCAGACGCGCTGCGCCCTGCAATGATGATTGCCGTGATGATTGGTGCCATTTCTCGCAAAGTCAGCATAGAGCTCATCTCCACAATTAAAATGCTTGCCCCAAATTGCGCAAGCTGGAGACTGCCTTGATAGGCAACCACGATTCCAATCAAAAAACAAGCCAAAGAGACAATCGGAATCGCTTTAATCAATGCTTCTTGTACTTGGAAAAACAAGGCTTTTAGACGAATCGTCGCAGGATTAATAAAACCCACTAAAAGGCGATAAATCATTTCACCCAAGAAACCAAAGGTTATTAGTGCGTAATTACTCCAATTTTTTAGAATCTTAAAGGTGTCCAAATGCCAGCGGATTAATTCCTCTGTAATTGCTGACTTATCGGGCATTTTCTTTTCTTGCAAAAGCGCAAAAATCCGCTGTGTTTTGGGGGAAAGAAAGAGTGCATTTTGCGAATCCTCAAGTCTAATTTTTCCCTTTTGCTTCAAATCCTCCAACCAACGCAACAAAACTTCCCCACCACAAAAATCCAAATCAAAATCTTTTCTTAATAAAATATGAACTTTTATGTTTTGTGATTCTTTACCCCCAAAATGTCGCGTAATAGAATCCCAAGTGCTGTCCAATTTATTCAAAACTTGCTTAGAAAGGCTTTTGTCCCAAATACCGCCAAATGTAATGAGGACATTTTCTACTCCTTCATAACGAATCTCCAAACTCGCTAGCATCACACGCCATTTTCAATCATTATTTTTGCTCAAAGACAAAAGGGACACCCCGAATTACTTTGCTAGCAAAAATTTTATCTGTATTTTTGCGCACTTGTGTAAAATCTGTCGCCATTTCTTCTTTGCTCAATTTTCTGTCTTGATAAAATTTGCGTAGAATTTTGATTTTGCCTTTTGTATCGTCTGCTTTAAGTTTTGCGGTTTGATTCATCGCTAATTGTGCCTTAATAAAGGCTTCCTTTTGATGTACAGGCGCAAAAATTAATTTCAAATTCGCTTCTTTTAGTTCAGATTCTATCTCCTCTAATTGTTTGCGACAATAAGGGCAATCCGGGTCTGTTACAACAATATGAGTTGGGAGGTTTTTACCCGTTCCTCTAAGGTAAATGAAATCCTCTTGATTGAAACCTGAAAAAAGTGCGTTGAGTGCCGCTGTATCTTTCTTTTCTTTCGCATTTTCTGCTTTGCGGAGTTCCTCCATAATCATTTTGGAATCCTCCTTGTCTAGGTTCATCATATTACTTAATGCAACAAAATAACTTCCCTCTTGACTCACAAGTGCCGGAAAAATATCTCCTCCTTGCGTGCGTCCAATCACAAAATATTGATTTTTGAAGCTTTTAAGCGGTTTTTTGAGTTGCACCTTGACTTCCACTCCCGCGAATCCCTGCACGCTTTTTGTAAAATTTTCCTCAAATCCCGCATTAGCAAAACTCGCTAAACCAACTATCATCGCTGTATTCAAAATAGTTTTTTGCATTATTTGCATTAATATCCCTTATTTAAAAAATCAAAGCGGTATTATAGCATAAATTATTGTCAAAATGTAATTATCATTACACCCTCATACCCGATTTTACCGCTTGATGAGCTTGTAAAATGATTGTATTTTTCCTTGTAAAGACAACACAAACAAAGTGCGCAATCTGCAAAAATTTGTGCGGGTTTAGGTGAAAAGATTTGTGCAACACACCCGCATTTGCAAATCTAATCCTGCAAACAAAATCTTTTAGCACGAAGGCGGATTAGAGGTTGAATCTTAACGATTATCCACCTTTTCTAACAATAAATCGTGGTGGAGCAAGCGATATTCTGCCATTTCTTGGTATTTTGTCTTTGGGATTCCATAGTTTGCATAAGGGTCAATGCTGATTCCCCCACGTGGCAAAAATTTCCCCCACACTTCAAGATAGCGTGGCTGCATTAACTCCACCAAATCCTCTAAGATTCTATTCACGCAATCCTCGTGGAATCCTCCGTGATTGCGGAAGCTAAAAAGATAGAGTTTAAGTGATTTGGATTCTAGCATTTTTTTATCTGGGATATACGAAATATAAATTGTCGCAAAGTCCGGCTGTCCTGTAATGGGGCAAAGGCTTGTAAATTCGGGGCAATTAAACTTGATAAAATAATCTCGCTCTGTGAATTGATTCTCAAAAGTCTCTAAAAGGCTTTTGTCGTAGGTGAAGACATATTGCGTTTTATTTCCCAAATGTGTAAGGGATTCTTGGGGGGTTTGCTTCTTTGGCATTTATTTCCTTTGTAATTTTCTTTGCAATTATACAAAAGAATCTTTGCGATTCCATTGTGAATATTTCTTTATGTAGAATTATGGATTTGCGCTGTGTGGGTGAATTTGCTATGCACAAATGCATATTGCGAAAATTTTGCAAATTTTCTCGCAATGACGACAAATCAACACGTAATGTCTCAACCGTGTCATTGCGAGGAATGCGCGAAGCAAATGACACAATGGAATCCTTTTGTGCCAAGTTACGAACTGCCGCGCTTTGGCTCAATGCAAAATCTTGCAAAAGCAAATCCTAAAAAAATGGAAGTTTTAGCACTCCGCTAATCACGATTGCATTCACAAGGTCAATAAAAAACGCTCCCACCAAAGGCACGACGATAAACGCCATATGGCTCATACCATAATGTTGGGTAACCGTTTGCATATTTGCCATTGCCGTAGGAGTCGCTCCAAGTCCAAACCCGCAATGTCCCGCAGCCAAAACCGCTGCGTCATAATCACGCCCGCAGAATCTAAAAGTAACGAAAATCGCAAAGGCAATCATCAACACGACTTGAATCGTGAGAATCACAAGCATAGGAAGCGCAAGTGAGACAAGCTGTGTAAGATTAATCGTCATCAACGCAAAAGCCAAGAAAAGCGACAAACTCACATTTCCTAGCACGGAAACTTCTCTATCAAACACTTGATGCACTTTTGTCATAGATAGCACATTGCGCAGAATCGCTCCCACAAATAAACACCATACAAAGGTGGGAAGCGTGAAAGCAGAGCCTTTTAAATAACTTGAAATAAGCGTTCCAATCAGCAAAGAAATCGCAATCAAAGCTAGAGATTCCACAAACGAAGTCGCGGTAATCAACCTCTCTTTTTCTGGCTTTTCAAACCCTTTTGGCAAACCCTCCTCTACTACATCTTTGCTTGGGAGTTGCAATTGATATTTTTTCACAAGATAGTGTGCCACAGGACCGCCGATAACCCCACCGGCGATTAATCCGAAAGTTGCACAAGCCATAGCTACCTCCAAAGCAGCTTCAAACTCATAAGGGGGCAGCTTAAAAATATCTGCCCACGCAGCACCTGTGCCGTGTCCTCCGCTCATTGTAACAGAACCTCCAAGCAAACCAATCACGGGATTCACACCCATAAACTTAGCTGCAAGCACTCCCGCAATATTTTGCAAAAAGAGCAACACAGAAACAAAGATTAAAAAGATAAAAAGAATCTTTCCACCTTTTTTGAGTGAAGCAAAATCGGCACTTAGTCCAATACTAGCATAAAATGCTAACATCAAAGGGTCTTTTAACGCTCCATCAAACTTCAATTCTATTTTGCCATAATGATAAAGCAGAAAAATCGCAATTGCTGCAATGATTCCCCCCACCACAGGTTCTGGAATATTATAATCACGCAAAAATTTACTTTTGCCGATGATAAAACGCCCCAAAAGCAATACGAAAATCATACTAAGCAAAGTGGCGTAAAAATTAAATGAAACTATCATTTATAGCTCCTGTTTATGAAAATTACCGCATTGTAGCAAACAAGAAATTAGAGTTAAATAAGGCAGATTCTTTTCCAAACACACACAAAAAGCCAAAGCAATAAATTTTTCGTTAAAGATTACAAATTGTAACATTTCAATTCTCTTACTTAAGTTTCTACTTCCACTTCTCCTTAAAAGCTAAGGATTTTAAACCTTTTTGAGTTATTATCCAAAACCTAACTACATTTTAACAAAAGGCTTAAAGTTTGGAGAGTTTTGATAACAAAGAGATTGTCTTTTACTCCTTGAGTTTGGACGAAAAAGAAATCAAAGACCTCCAAGAATCCCCAGAAATTTTGGAAGATTTATTAGAGGACAAAGTCTGCTCCCTGCTCAATCTGCCCCGCACTTGTGAATATTTTTCGCGCTTTTTTACGCAAGATGCTCATACTTATCATTGTTTATTACTTAACAAAGATTCCTTGAAAAAATATGTGAGTGATGCGCAAACCTACCTTAGCCACCCTTGTTTTTTGTGCGAGCAATTTTCGCAAGAAACTTTAGAATCGCAGGCGTTTTTGGTGCTAGATGTTTGCGCAAAATGGACACTTATTTATTATCACAAAGGCAAAATCACTTTTCTGCAATCCATAAATAACCTCCAAATCGCACAAGACAAGATTAAACTTTTGAATCCAAACCCTCAAAACTTTGCCCTCTTTTTTTGGCTAATAGGCGAAATGAATCCCGCGCAATCCGAAGAACTAAAAAGCCTCCAATCCCTTTTTAATACGCAAATCCTCCAATGTAAGCTAGAGGAAGTTTTGCTTTTGGACTCTTATAATTTCAATCCACTTGAAAAAACGCTTCCCCTAAGCCAACGAAAAGTAGGCAAAGCACTGAAATTTGCACTATTGGGTGCGAGTGTGGGAATCGGGATTTGGCTTGTTTTGTTAATCTTAGATTTGCTAAAAAGCAGAGAAATAGAAAATCTCCAGCGACAAATCCAAGAAAAAAATATCCAAATCCACAACCAAATCCAAAGCTATACGCAATCCCAAAAACAAGTGCTACTTCTGAAAGAAAAGTTAGAATCCCTACAAACTCTTGAAGCACAAAATGCACATTTCCTTCAAAATGCTATTCCTAACGCTCTTGTGCCATTTTTTCATACACTTAACCCGATTTTGCAGCAATACAATGTCAAAATTGCTTATTTTGGGCTAGAAAAAGATTCACTTCATTTGCTTTTTAGAGGCAAAAACACTTTGCAAGCCTTAGAAAAGCTAGAAAAATCCCCTTGGGGAAATGTGCAGAGATTGGAAAAATATCAAGAATTTTATTGGATACAAATTGCCTTTAGGATTCCACAATGAACGGAGCCAAAAGAGCTTTGGAACAAATTTGCAAAACAATAGAATCTTATTTAGAATTGCGCTCCAAAAAAGAAATGATTTTAATCTTTATTCTTTGTTTTTTATTAGGTTTTATTGGGATTTTTAGCCTAAGCTTTGAGCGCACAAAACAATCTTTGGAGGCAAAAAACCAAAAGAAGCTACACCTACAAAAAGAACTTTTGGACTTACAAGAATCCTTTAACGCCCCCCAAGACTTTGAGGATACAAAATCCTTACAAGATTCTATCCACGCCTTAGAACAAAAAATTGCACAACAAGACAAACAAAAAAATCTCTTACAAAATCAATCTAGCATCTATGCACTGACGCAAATTGCGGATTCTAAAAATCTACAAGACTTCACGCTCACACAAGAAAACCAAAAAATCTTGCTTAGTGCAAAGGGAAAATATGCAGATTTTTTTAGTTTTTTAGAAAGCCTAGAAGCACAATCTTATTCAGAAATCTCGTCTCTTTCTCTTTATCCCAACGCCCTTAAGCAACATTTGGAATTTTATTTAGAGATTCTACTCCATAAACAGAATCCTCTGCCCAATAGGAATTAAAATGAAATTATTTTTCTTCATACTCGTTTTAACCACTGCTTGTGCTGGATTTGACCCCTTTTACTATGGACAAGATTCCCAAAGTAATGAGGACTTAAATCTCTATGGTTTGATGAAAGAACGTGCCAATATCAATGGCAAATGGTATAAGGTACAAACAACTTTTGACGCGCAAAATATACGCTTTAAGATTCTTAAAATTCAAAATAACTGCGTGATTTTGGAGGAATCCTCCACGCAAGGTTTAAGCACAATTTGCCTACAAAAATCAAAACTATTAAGGAACTAAATGCGACTTCTTTACCGATTCAGCCTCCTATTTCTTTTGCTTTTCGCTCCACTTTTTGCGTGCCAAAATCGCCTTTTTAATCTCTCTTTGCAAGATTATCCCATCAAAATTGGTGAGGTTTTAAACGAATTTTCTAGTGAGTGCCATTTCAGTGTTGTTTGGGACGAAATCGCAATAGAATCGCGGCTCAACCAAAATCTTTCTATGATTAACTTTAAAGACAAAGATTTGAATTTTATCTTTGAATTACTTTTTAATGCGGCAAATTTGCATTATTCTTTTGAAAAGGACATTTTAAGACTTAAAATTAATGAAACAAAAACTTTCAAAATCAACTACTTAAGCACGAATCGGCAAGGCATTAGCAATACTTCTGTTTCTATCAATAATGAGGAGCGGCAAAGCAACTACAATACGCAAAGAGATGAGGACAATTTAAGCAAGTCTGGAATCAATATCAAAAGCGAAGACGGATTTAATTTTTGGGAAACGATTGAAACAGAAATCTTAACAATGATTAATGCCAAAGCAGAGGAAGGGCGTGTGATTATCAATCGTGGCGCGGGATTAGTCAGCGTCAAAGGCGATAGAAAATCACTCCAAAAGGTAGAATCCTATATCCAAAACCTACACGAACGCTTGCAGCAACAAGTTTTAATTGATGTGCATATTCTAAGCGTTGCGCACAAAAACGCGCAGACTTTGGGGATTAATTGGGAAAGTCTTTATGATTTGCAAAATCTTGTGATTCCGCCTTTTAGCGAGAGTGCAAGCTTAGGAGGCAAGGGCGAAATGGGCAATGTCAGCGGACTAAACCTCATCGGTGGCGATAGCGGACGCAGTTTGCATTATGGGTTAAATATTTTCTCGCAAGGCGTAAGTCTCACGCGCATTGTAGAGTTTCTAAAAACCTATGGGGAGGTGCAATCTATCTCTAATCCCAAAGTTCTTACACTCAACAATCAACCCGCAATGATTAGCGTAGGCGATATTTTGCGCTACAAGAAAAGCAATATTTATCAAAACACCAATGCGCAAACCACGCTCACAAATACCGATAACGAATATCCAAGCATCTTTGCTGGCGTGCTTTTAGACATTACACCTTTGGTGTTTGGAGAGGAAATTATGCTCAAAATCAATCCCTCTATTACCAAAACCAAAGATAACAAAAGCGAGATTCCAAGCAATGCCTTTGACACTCCGCCCAATCTTACAACCAATCAACTAAGCTCTATCGTCAAAGTCAAAAATAATCAAAAGGTAATTTTGGGTGGGCTCATCTCGCAAAATACGATGAATCAACAAAATAAAGTACCGCTACTTGGGGACATACCTTTGCTAAAGCTACTTTTTTCGTATTCACAAGAAGTGCAAAATACGGAGGAAATTATTTTCATCATTGAGCCAAAAATTATTACAGACAATGTATTAAGCCTAGAATCGCTCGGCTATCACTTGATTGATGAGGAAAAGATTAATAGAAATAATAAGGAATAAATTTTGTAGAATACTAAAGTAAAATGCAACGAAATTTTATCTCAATAAGCATCAGTTTGTAGGCGTTGAATTAGACTCTACCTATTGCAAACTCTCAAAAAATCGTTTTTTAGAGACAATCAAAAAAGAGGGAGCAAAATTATACATTGACCATATTAAGCCAAAAGATTTAGGAGCGAAAGCCACTTTAGAAAATGGACAAACGCTTTGTAGTAGGCGTAATTAATCTAAAACAAACCAAAACAGGCAAAAAGATATTTTAAGAATATTAGAAAACTACCAAAAATGCTAACGAGAAAGAATGGATAGATTTCTTAGAATATACGCTAAAAGTTTATGAAAAACATATACCAATGGGCATATTGTATGAAACAAAGAATAAGATATTTCAATATTCTTCACAACCTATCCCCCAAAGAATCCTCTTAAATCATTATTGAAATACATTTCTAACACTTTCGCGCATTGTGGGCAAATTTGCAAAGGTTTGTCGTTAAAAAACTTTGTCTGCACCTTATGCGAATAAATCCCAAGAAAAAAGCGCAAATTAAGAGAAATCGTAGCAATGAAATCGGGATTTTTGAGATTCTCCAAAGCCTTCTTGCACCCGCACAAATGCACAAAAGGGTCGCCTTTACTCCTAAACATCACCTCTTGCACTCTTGCTTGATAGAGCATAATTTTGCAAATATTATTGCTTGAAAAACGAAAGTAAATGCCCCTCTCATCGGCAGATAAATCCGCGAAATTCGCCATAATCCCACCCTTTTGGAGCTGTTTAAAAAGCGCGGAATCCAAGCCACTCTCTTTACTTCCACAAGCGACAATCGTTTTTTCAAAAAATTTTTGCAATTATTCCGCCTCTCTTTCAATCAAATCACAAAGAATATGCCCCATTAAAATATGCATTTCTTGAATGCGCGGCGTATCATTGCTTGGAGAGATGAGTAAAATATCACACAGATTCCGCATTTCTCCCCCGCTCCCTCCGCTAAATCCTAGAGTTTTACAACCTATCTGACGCGCGACTTTTAGAGCATTGAGGACATTTTTACTATTGCCACTTGTAGAGATTCCAAGCAACAAATCCCCACTCCTTGCTATCGCCTCCACTTGCCTAGAAAACACAAACTCATAGCCATAATCGTTTCCAATCGCGCTCAAAGCACTCGTATCGGTTGTTAGAGCAATCGCACACAAACCCTTGCGCTCCCGCTTGTATCTCCCGGTAAGTTCTGCCGCAATGTGTTGGCTATCTGCCGCACTTCCGCCATTGCCACAGAGTAGAATCTTGCCTCCGCCTTTTAATACCTCTATCGCCATTTGTGCTGCATTTTCTAAATCTTGCGCTAGAGATTCCATTTTTTGCGCACTTTCTAAATGTGCTGCAATCTCTCCCAAAATCACTTGTTTCATTTAAGATTCCTTTATTTTTTGGATTAATTGACTTGTGCTTTTGCCCTCTATAAACTCCAACAAGCACACCTCATCACTAAATTCACTCCCCACAACTTCCTTGCCCTGATAGTCTGCGCCTTTTACTAACACATTAGGGCGAATTTTTGCAATCAACTCTCGTGGAGTTTCCTCCTCAAACACCACGACAAAATCCACACATTCCAAAGCACAAAGCATTGCGATTCTATCTTTTTCCTCATTCATAGGGCGCGAAATCCCTTTAAGCCGTTTGACAGAAGCATCACTATTCAAACCGATAATCAGCAAATCTCCTAAATTACGCGCCTTGTGCAAATAATCAATATGTCCTAAATGCAAAATATCAAAGCAACCATTTGTAAAAACGATTTTGAAATTTTCCTCTTTGAGTTGGTGGAGAGATTCCAAAAATCCATAAAACTCCTCTGCTTTTATCCATTTATCCCAATAGGAAGTGAGTTTTTGCCGCTTAAAAATTTTGGTAATTTGTCTGCTTAGAGAATTTGAAAGAGACATCTCCTCGCCAAAAATTTGCAAAAATTCTGTATTTGCCAAAGCAGAATCCAAAAGGTTGTTGCGCCTAAGATAAGCAAAAATCTCTTGTTTGCTAGCAGTTGCAGAACCCACTTTGCTTACTACAACCGCAGCGGCGGCATTGGCAAAATATACGCTTTGTGAGATTGGCTTACCCAATGCCAACATATAAGCCAAAGAGGCAATCACCGTGTCTCCTGCTCCTGTTACATCAAAGACTTCCCGTGCAATCGTTGGCATTCTCTCTACTTTGACGCTTCCTTCCTGGATAGAATCCCTTGTGGCAAATGCGATTCCATCTTCACTTAAAGTGATTAATGAAGTCTCTAATGCGCACATTTTTTGTAAAGCCACAATACAATCTTGCAACGAATCCTCATCACAAATATTAATCCCTGTGGCTTGCATTGCTTCTTTTTTGTTGGGAGTAAGCAAGGTTGCGCCCTTGTATTTGGTATAATCCTTGCCCTTTGGGTCTATTAAAATCTTTAAATCGTGCGCTTTGGCTAAGGCAACCAAACTTTGTGTCAAACTATCATTCAATACGCCCTTTTGATAATCACTTAACACGAGACATTGGAGATTGGATTCCACAATCTTGCGCGAAACAAAATCCAAAATAAACTTCTCGCCCTCTTGACAAATGAGGCTTTTATCCTCCCTATCAATTCGCACGACTTGCTGATGTGCCGCAATAAGGCGAGATTTTTGTGTCGTAGGGCGCAAAGTGCTTGAGAAAATCCCCTCTATCTTAATGCCCCTATTTTCTAATTCTTGTTTCAAAGTTTTACCCGCTTCATCACAACCCACTATTCCGCAAATCCATACATTGGATTCCAAACTTATAAGGTTATTAGCGACATTACACGCGCCACCTAGGCTCAAAGATTCTTTTTTTACATCAATCACTTGCACTGGTGCTTCAGGAGAAATGCGCTCACAATTCCCCCAAATATAATGGTCTAAAATCAAATCTCCCACAACTAAAATATTTGGCTTCATACATTAATTTCCCAAAACTTCTTCCCACAGATTTGCATTATGAATCGCTTTGATTTGGCTTAAATAGTTTTTGATTCCCACTTCTAGCGAGAATCTTGGTTCATAATCTAAAAATTTTTTGGTCAAAACGATATTCGCTTCTGTATGCGTTTGAAAAAACTTATAGGGATTCTCAATATACTCCACTTCAAAGTCACCCAAATTCGTTTTGAGACATTGAATAATGTCATTATAGCTTCTTGCCTTGCCACTACCAACATTATAGATTCCACTTTTTTTTGCGTGGATTGCTTTGACATTTGCCGCAATCACATCTTGAATATACACGAAATCACGCTTTTGTTCGCCCATTTTAAACAAGCGCACTTTTTTGGATTTCAACGCTTGTAAGCCTAATTGCAAAATCATTGAAGCAGTTTTGCCTTTATAAACTTCATTTTCACCATAAACATTAAAATATCTCAAGCCCACAATGTTTAAAAGCGGAAAATTCTTTAAGTATTTCATCGTGAGATTGTCCATCATCAATTTAGAAAATCCATAAACATTTTCTGGAATCTCTCCGCTACCGATACTATTAGGCGCAGGGCTATTGCCATAAACGCCCGCACTTGAAGCATAAATCATACTTGCATTGCTACGCACGCACAAGTCCAACAAATCCTTATACGCATTCACATTTGCGCGCAAAATCGCCTCTTGATTCATCACTGTGGTATCCGAAATAGCCGCTTGATGAAAAATATAATCAAATTTGCGTTTCTCCAATCTTGCCAAATCCTCTTTATCGGTAATATCCCCTACAATCACCTCGCCCTTAAAATCAAGTAGATTCTTAAAATGTCCTAGAGATTTTAGATTTCCGTTGCTAAACTTCGTTTCGCTTCTAAAACTATCCAATACCACCACTTCCGCGTCTTTATGGTGCTTTTGAAAATAAAGTGCGAGATTAGAGCCAATAAATCCTGCACCCCCTGTAATCAAAATGCGTTTCCCTTTCAAAGAATCATCAATGTATTGCATATTTTTCTCCCTTTAAAGATTTAGCTTTATTGTAGCAAAATTCTCTGCATTTTAGAGTTTATGCTATAATTTTATTTTGATTCTTTGATTCTCATAAATTGGAATTATTTTATTATGTTAAAAAATATTCAAACGATGAAAGATTTTGTAATAAACGAAATTGATGCTTTGCCACCATTGCCTCAAACAATTCTTGAATTGCAAAGGATTTGCGCTCAAGAACATTCAAGCATCAAGCAAGTTGCTAATGTGATTGAGCAAGACCCTTTTTTGACAATGGATTTAATCAAAAATGCAAACTCTCCACTCTATGGGTATCATCGTCAAGTAAATTCTGTTTTGCAAGCTGTCTCAATGTTTGGAATCTCTACTTCCAAAGGATTAGCAATCGCCGCTGCTATTAGAGCAAAATTTACGATAGATTTAACACCTTATCAACTAGAAGTTCAATCTTTTGTTGAAGTCTCTAATATTAAAAATGCTTTTTTGTATAGATGGCAGCAAAAAGCCGTCCATTTACTTGAGATTCTAACCCCTTGCGCCCTAACAATGCACATTGGTATGGCAATCATTTCAAATTGTTTAAAACAGGCAAAAATCCACGAGGATTTTATGTCAAAGGTGAATCCTAAGAATTTCTTAGAGGTGGAGCAAGATATGCTTGGTTGCAACCAATTTGAAGTGCTAGAATCTCTCTTTGAACATTGGGGATTTGAAGAGACAATTGTGCAGGTAATGCAAGATTTAAAGAATCCTGCTCCAAGAGAGGATTTGAAAATTTATATCTATCCTTTAAGGGTGCTTAATGCGCTCATTAACCCCTATGAAATTGCAAGTAAAGAACAAATCCAAGAAGCAAGGGGTTTGGTAGAGGAATATTGCCTAGATTTGGAGAGCTTTGATGCAACCTTAAGGGATATGCGTTTGGATAAGGAAATGGATTCACCCAATGAGGACTATCCGCTGATTGATGAATGAGTTTTTAAATCTTTTACGCATTGGAATTCCGCTTGATTTCAAGCTTGCAGATTCTTTTTCACAACTCTTAGAATCACTCTATCGCTTTGATGTGCTGACTTTGCACAAAAATCGTTACTTCTTAAAAAAACAATTTTGCATTGGCAAAGTAGAATTAACGCGTGAAGGCTATGGGTTTATCACGCCTTTGCCAAAATCCAACAGACAAGATTGGCTCGTAGAAAAAAACTTATTAAAAGGTGCGCAAAAGGGCGATATTGTGTTAGCTAAACTGCTTACTAGGCACTTGAAAAACGCCAATCGTCCCCGCGCAAAAGTGATGAAAATTTTAGAATCCAAAGACAGATTTGTGCTTTGCTATCTTGAAAAGTATAAACTAGATTGTATTGCCATCTCTATTCCCAATGAGATTCCCTATAAAATCAAAGCAAGTCAAAAATCACTCAAAACTTTACCCTCTAATACAATTTTAAAACTCAATCCCCAAAATGGAGAAATTTTGGAGATTTTAGGCACATTAGAAGACCCTAAAATTGATGAAATTCTAACGCTTTGCCTCTACAATAGACAAGAATCTTTTAACCTCAACGCCCAATTACAAGCAGAAAGTTTCCCAGAAGTGCGGCTAAAAGACTTTAAAGAGCGAATGGATTGCACACATTTGCCTTTTTGCGCGATTGACCCACTTGGTGCAAAAGACCACGATGATGCGATTTATTTTGACGCGGAATCCTCTATACTTTATGTCGCGATTGCTGATGTTAGTTATTATGTAAAAGAGGAATCTCCGCTAGATTTAGAGGCAAAGAATCGCGGTTTTAGCATTTATTTTCCACATAAATCTATCCCTATGTTACCCCGCGCTTTAAGTGAGAATCTTTGCTCTTTAAATGAGGGTAAATTGCGTCTTGCAATGGTTTGGAAGATTCGTTTGCACAAACGCACCAAAGCCGTGTTAAATAGTGAATTGTTTGAAGCGGTCATTAAAGTGCGACAAAAACTCACCTATGAGGAAGTAGATGCACTGATAAAAAACGGCACAAACAAACAAGTTTTGCCCTCACTTAGAACGCCGATTCTGCACCTCCACACCCTAGCCCAGAAGCTCCGAGCTAAAAGGCTAAAATTTGGATTTGATTTTTTAGGCGATGAAAAATCAATGGAGCTAGACAAAAATTTAGAATTAAAAAACATAAAAATAGAATCCCAAACATTTAGCCATCAACTTGTAGAAGAATGTATGCTCCTAGCAAATATACAGAGCGCAAAACTGCAAATCCAAAAAACAACCGCAAACGATGACAACCTGAAGCTAGGCATTTATCGCGTCCATTCCAAGCCCAAACCTGATGGAATCCAAGAATTATTTGCAGAACTTAAATTGCTTGGCATTTGGGAAAAAGTGATTCCTTTTAGAGATTTTCATCAAGCTATTTTAAACGTGCAAAGAGCCGCGAAACTCGCTAATATGGAAAGCGAAATGGATAAACTTATTATCAAATCTATGCCACAAGCAAGCTATGCAAGCCACAATATCGGGCATTTTGGATTAGGATTTGAAGTTTATAGTCATTTTACTTCTCCGATTCGGCGTTATAGTGATTTGCTACTTCACAGAATCCTAAAGGCAAAGATTCAGCTTAATGAGGATTCCACGCACAAGGAATCTCTACCCACACTTTGTGAGGATTTAAGCCAAAAAGAACGCGAAGTCGCCAAGATAGAAATGGAATTTAAAGACCGCAAATTTGCGCGATTTTTATCACAAAGAATCGGACAAGCTTTTATCGGATTTGTGTCCAATGATTCTACCCCAGAGATTGTTTCTCTTGTAACTCCTCCTTTGCAAGGTGCGCGTGTCCTCTGTCTTAAAGGCAAAGGGGTAAAATACCAAAAAGTGCGCATTCAAATCATAGAAGTTAATATCGCAACCGCAAAAATTTATGGTAGAATCGTGGAAAGTTATAATGAAAGTTTTGGAATCGCAAGCGAGCAAATCTCCACATATCTCTTTGCGAAATCTTCTCAAAAAGAGCGTCAAAAGCAACAAAAAGCTAAAGAAAAAGCACAAAAAACAATGCAACGAGCAAAACGCTATAAAAGGAATCGCCATACCAACTCGCAATCTTTTGTGCGCCACAAATGCAAAGGTAGATAATGTATAAAAAAGAATTAGACGTCAAACTTGCCAAACAAGAAGAAATCCGCGCTATTTTGCTGTATGGCGAAAGCTCCTTTTTGATTGGCTATTATGGTGAAAAAATTGCGCAAACGATTCTTACAAAAGGCTGTGAAAAAAATAGTTTTTATTTCAATGCCTTTGATTTCCAAAGTGCATTAAGCTGCTTTTCACAAGGCTCGCTCTTTGGAGATGAAGCATTGGTGTGGATTAAAATTGACAAAAAAATTCCCAAAAAACAGCTAGATACTTTAATCCAATCCTTATTGCAAAACGGCGCGGGTTATTTGGTGGTTGAATTTTATCCCGCAGAGAACAAAAGTGCGAGTGAATATATGACAGACGCACGCGCGATGTCTGCGAGTTTTCCTGCAAAAAACGCAAAAGAAAAGGTTTTTGAAGCACGATTCTTTGCACCAAACCTCAACGAAGCAATGGCAATCTTAAAAGAATATGCCCAAAATCTAAAAATCCAAATTTCGGACTTTAATCTACACAAAATCCTAGAACAACAAAACTTTGATTTGGGATTAAGTGTCGCAGAACTTCGCAAATATACGATTTTTGACCAAGAAATCAGTGCGGAAATGGTAGAGGGCTTGGGCTATGGCTTGGGCAGTGTAAAACTAGAGGAGATTTTGGAATCCCTACTGCTTAAAAAGCCTTATTTTGACAAATTATCACAATTTTTAGAACAGGGCTTTGAGGAAGTGCCTTTGATTAATGAAATACAAAAATACTTTTTTGTATTGTTTTTGTTTTCAAGCCATATTAGGATTTATGGAGAAGCCTCATCACAAGATGTTTTGGGCTACAAATTGCCTCCTATGTTGCTAGAGCAGAAAAAGAGATTTGCGATTTTGCTTAAAGAATCTCAATATGAATCCGTTTTCTCTATTCTTAATGCTTGGAGAGAGGATTCTTTAAAAGGCGCAAACAAAGGCAATGGACTTTTAAGTGCTTTAATGAAAATTCAAGCAATCTTGAGATAAAATCCGCGACTTTACATTGAATTGTAAAAGATGAATCCTTGCTCTTTTGAATCGCAAAAGGGCAAAATCCACAAGGAGACTTTATGCGTTTTTATGAAACTATGTTTGTGGTTAAACCCACTTTGACACAAGAAGAAATCACTCAAAAGATTGATTTTTACAAAACTGCAATCATCAACAATGGCGGAGAAATCAGCGCAACTTTAGATATGGGTATGCGCAACCTTGCCTATGAAATCAAAAAAAACAAACGCGGCTACTATTTTGTTATTTATTTCAAAGCAGAACCTAAGCTTGTTTTAGAATTAGAGCGTCTCTACCGCATCAATGAAGATATTTTACGCTTTATCGTCATCAAATACGATAGCAAAAAAGAGCAAAAAGCTTGGGAAATCTTAGTTGATAGAGCAATCAACAATAAAAAATCTGCTCCCTTAAAAGAAAAAGAGGCAGAAGAAAAAGTTGCTCAAGAATAAGGGTAGTTAAGGATATTCAATGTTTAACAAAGTCATTTTAGCAGGAAATTTAACGCGAGATGTAGAATTGCGCTATTTGCCTAGTGGTGCCGCATTAGCAAAACTTGGACTTGCGGTGAATCGTCGCTTCAAAAAGCAAGATGGTTCGCAAGGAGATGAAGTTTGCTATATTGATGTAAATCTGTTTGGGCGGACTGCTGAAGTGGCAAATCAATACCTCAAAAAAGGCTCTTCAGTGCTTATTGAAGGGCGTTTGGTATTGGAAAGCTGGACAGATAATACCGGACAAAAGCGAAGCAAACACAGCATTACAGCCGAAAATATGCAAATGCTTGGCTCAAGAAATGAAGGTGGGAATTATGGAAATGGCGGTGGAAATGGAAGCTATGGGGGCTACCAAAATCAAAATGACAATTATGGTGAAACCACTCACTACAACAACTATGGGAATCCTCAAAATACACAACAAGCTAGCGCACCAAAACCACAAAAAGCCAAAGAAAACGAAATCCCTGTGATTGACATTGACGATGAAGAAATACCATTTTAAAGGATAAATTATGGCAGAGAAAAAAAGATACTCCAAACGATATTGCAGATACACAGAGGCAAAAATTGATTTTATTGACTACAAAGATGTAGAAATGCTTAAGCATTCACTTTCTGAACGTTACAAAATTATGCCACGTCGCTTAACAGGCAACTCTAAAAAATGGCAAGAGCGCGTAGAAGTCGCAATCAAACGCGCTAGACAAATGGCATTAATTCCTTATATTGTAGATAGAAAAAGAGTAGTTGAGAACCCTTTCAAAATCTAATCTTAACCTACTTAAACGCACACAATCATTTGTTGTTGTGTGTCCTCGCGAGACTTCATAGAAGTTGTAGCACACACTTTATCCTTGCGAGAACTGCAACGCAATTCTTTCACCGCGTCCTTACAAAAACCTTTAGGTTTTTGTGGCGTGCATTTGCGATTCTACCCTGCGTCATTGTGAGAATGCGTAGCGTTCTTGGCAATCTACAATCTCGTGAAAATAGAATCTCACAGAAATTTTTACAATACAATCGCAAAAACTAAAAAGCTACATTTCACAACAACTATGTTACTATTTTATCCAGTCAAACAATAATTTTGCAAAATCCGATTCTTTTGTTTGCAATTCTTACAAACTTCCGATACACTGAAACCTAAAAACAAGGAAAAATAATGGGATTAAACCTACTCTATTGCGCGGCACAAGTAGGACTTGAAGCAAAAATCGTGGAAGTAGAAGTAAGCTTTACGCGTGCATTGCCCTCTTTTAGCATTACAGGGCTTGCGGGTAATGCGATTCAAGAATCCAAACAACGCGTGCAGTCCTCTTTGCTCGCAAACAACTTTAAATTTCCTCCGCTCAAAATCAATGTTAATCTTTCTCCATCGGATATCCCAAAGCAAGGGAGTTTTTATGACTTGCCTATTGCCTTGCTTATCGCACTCAATGACACTTGCGACCTCAACGAAATCACGCAACAAAATACAGATTCCAAACCCCCAAAAATCTTTGCCTTTGGAGAACTTGGGTTAGATGGGCGTATCAAGGATAGCCCCTCTATCTATCCTCTACTTTTTTCTCTGTTAAGCAAGCAATCCAATTCCCTCTTTTTATTGCCCAAAGTTGCACAAGAATTTTATTCCAAGCTTCCAAACCTTAAAGCCTATTATGTAGATTGCCTCCAAGACGCCATTGCAACTTTACAAAACTTACCACCTTTAGAATCGCACTCTTGCGACTTACCCTTTTTGCATCAAGAAATTGCGGGAGAAAAATATTATTACACACAAGAATTTCCACTTGATTTTTATGATATTATTGGACAGGAACGCGCCAAACGCGCCGCACTCATCGCAGCTTGTGGATTCCACAATCTCTTGCTTGAAGGCAGTGCCGGGAGTGGCAAAAGTATGATTGCTACAAGGATTCCTTATATTTTGCCGCCTTTGAGGCTCTATGAAATCTTGCAAATGGCTGCCAACACACTTGAAATCTCTCCGCATAGACCCTTTCGTAATCCACACAATAGCGCAACCAAAGCTGCTATTTTGGGAAGTGCCGTGGGGCAAAATATCAAGCCGGGTGAAATTGGTATGGCACATCTTGGAGTTTTGTTTTTAGACGAGTTACCCCACTTTCCAAAAAGCGTTTTGGAATCCTTGCGCGAGCCATTGCAAAATCATTATTTTACTATTTCGCGCTTGCAGGCAAAAATCACTTGTCCTACAAATTTTATGTTTATTGGTGCGATGAATCCTTGCCCTTGTGGCAATCTCTTAAGCCTTAGCAAGGAGTGCCGCTGCAACCAAAAAGAAATTAACGCCTATAAAACCAAAATTTCCGAGCCATTTTGGGATAGATTGGATTTATTTGTGCAAATGCAAGAGGGCAAACAAAGCGCACATAGAGTGAATTCTCTTACCTTGCAAGATTTCATTTTACAAGCCTTTTTGTTCCAAAAACAGCGCGGACAAACTTGCCTTAACTCCCGCTTACAAGGCGCAGAATTAGAAAAATATTGCGTGTTAGATTCTAAAACAAAAGAAACACTAGAAATTGCTTGCGAAAAATTCGGAATCTCCAAGCGCGGACGCGATAAAATCTTGCGTGTAGCGCGCACGATTGCGGATTTAGACTCCTCTGCAAAGATTCAAAAAGAACATTTGTTAGAATCTCTAAGCTTCCGCAAAATATGATTATCTGCCTTGTCATTGCGAGATTCTGTAAGGAATCGTAGCAATCTATAATCTTGCATATAGGAATCTTTACAACGAAATCTTTTGAGTATGCTTGATTATGGATTGCTTCACTACGCTTGTAAGGACGCGAGGATAAGTTTTTAGAATCTCAAAGACGAGACTCCACTTTATCGTTATATTTTAGTAGAATTTTTACGCGAAGCATTGATTTTTTTACTTTCTTGCAAAAAATTTGACGCGCTATCTGCATTGCCTTTAAAAAGCTTTTCTGGCACATAGATTCTAAACTCTCTGTGGAGTCTTTTAGATTTTGAGGAAAGTTTAACTTACTTTTTTCTGCGCTCATCATTGATTTTTTGGACTTTGATTAGCACTTCTACCATTGCTTGATACAATGTCTCTGGAATCTCCATATCCAAATCTACATCTTTATACAAAGCACGCGCTAAAGGGGGATTTTCTATGATTGGGATTTCATATTCCTTTGCGACTTCTTTAATGCGCTGGGCTAAGAAATCTGCACCTTTGGCTAGCACACGCGGTGCGCGATCTTTTTCGCTATCATAGCGCAACGCAACTGCATAATGTGTAGGGTTTGTTACTACGACATCAGCACTAGGGAGATTCTGCATCATTCGCTTGCGCGCTGCTTGAAACATAAGGGAGCGAATCTTGCCCTTAATTTGTTGGTCTCCCTCCATATTCTTAAACTCATCTTTCACCTCTTGCTTACTCATACGCAAAGACTTAAAATACTGATAACGTTTAATCAGATAATCCACGCTCGCCATCACCATAAAAAACGCAAGCAGGATTCCAATCAAAATGATTGCTTTATCACGAAACCACAGCATTTGGTCGCCAATAGGAAACAGCGCAACGGTGGTTAGCTCGTGCATAAAACCAATAAACACAAAAAACGCGATAATAAAGGCAGTCATTACCTTAAAAGTAATCAAGAATCCATCAAGAAGTTTTTTAAGAGAGACAAGGTTCTTCATTCCACTAATAAAATTTAGCTTTTGCAATTTTGGCTGAATTGCCTTTGCGGTTAGCAAAAATCCACTTTGTGCGACATTGGCAATCACTCCAATGAGCATTAATGCTCCAAAAATTGGCGCAACTAGAAAGAGAATCTGAAAAATCAAAGAAATTGCGATAGATATTGCATTCTTTCGCGTCAAATCTTGGGGAAATTGCTGATAGATTTGCTCAAACACATTGCTCACACCCTGCACCCAGAAGCTAAAGCACAAAAAGATTAACACCAATCCCATAGTTAATCCCAAAAAGGCATTAACATCAGGACTTTTTAGGACATTTCCCTCTTCGCGCGCCTTTTCAATCTTGCGCGCGGAGGGGGCTTCGGTCTTTTCTTGTTCATCTGCCATTTAGCCTCCTTGTTAAGATTCCATTTGTTTGCACGCCTTTTGATAATCCTCTAACGTGTTAAGATTTAGTGTTTTGTCCTCATCTATCTCCACAAATTGCGCATTAATATTTTCCAAAAGTCTCATAAGTTTGTAATCTCCTTTCGCAATTTGCGCTTTAATCTTTGCAAGAGATTCTAATGTATAAATACCAAGCAAAGGGTGTATTTTTGTATTTTTAGCAAAAGTTGGTTTGGGATTTTTTGTGTAAGCTCGCCAAAGCATTGCAATGGAATCGCAATCCAAAAAGGGCGTATCAATGCTTATCACAAACACATCACATTGCAAAAACTCCAAAATACTCTGCAAACCAAAGATAGGTGCAAACTTGCTTTTAGGAATCTTGTGCCAATCTCTTGCGTCTGCTAAATGGATTTTTTGATTGAAATCCTTTCCCGCATTATCCGCATTCAAGGATAAATCTAAAATTGTAGCGATTCCGAAGGTATTTGGAATCCCAAATTTGGCAGAAAAATACAAACTCAAAAACCATTGTTGTAAATGTCTTGCTTGAAAGTTTGCCAAAGTCTCCTGCTTTTTTGGAACATTCGCATTGCCTATTAGCAAATCTTGCTTTAACTGCCCCATTCTTGTGCTTCTGCCACCGCACAAAAGGACACAAGGTATTGAAAATCTCATTTAGCAACCCCCAAAATATACAAAACCTAAAAATCCTATTTGAAGTTTTGGCAAAATTATAGCTTTTTTCCTGCACTTTTGGTAGGATTCTAAACTTTAAATGCGTAAGGAGTAAATGTGCTAGTAGATGGTTTTGGAAGAACCATTGATTATATGCGAATCAGCGTAACCGAACGATGCAATTTTCGTTGCGCTTATTGTATGCCAAACACGCCGATGAATTTAGGCGATGAAAACGAAGATGTGCCGCTAGAATCTGTGTTAAACTTCATCAAGGTAGCCATTATACAAGGAGTTAAAAAAATCCGAATTACAGGCGGAGAACCGCTTTTGCGTTCCAAAATCGTTCCATTTATTGCACAAATCTGCGACTTTGCGCCACAAATTGATATTGCACTAACCACCAATGCCTTTTTGCTTGCTCCACTTGCCAAACCACTAAAAGATGCGGGATTGAAGCGCATTAATATTTCCCTAGATTCCTTGCAAAAAGATAGAATCCTTTGTATCTCCAAACGCGACGGATTAGAAAAAATCCTCAATGGCATTGAAGTAGCACATCAAGTCGGACTTAAAATCAAGCTTAATATGGTTCCACTCAAAGAAATCAATACGGACGAGATTCTCTCTATCTTGGAATATGGTATGAAACGTGGCATAATGGTGCGATTCATTGAATATATGGAAAATTCCCACGCTAAAGAAGGAATTATGGGATTAAAACTTGCCGAAATTTTAGCAAACATTCAAACAAAATATCCCACGCGGCTATTTGAAAAAGAAGTCATTGGACCTGCGACACTTTTTAAGATTCCACAACAAGAAATCAAAGCAAACTTAGGAGTGGAGCTAAATCGCGATTATATCTTTGGCATCATCGCACCTCACAACGATGACTTTTGCAAAACCTGCAATAGAGTCCGCCTAAGCAGTGAGGGCAAGCTGATTCCTTGTCTTTATCATAACAACGCAATAGACATTAAAGAAGCAATGTTGCGAGGCGATACAGAGGAGATTCTCTCTCGCTTAAAACTCTGCATAGAAAACAAGCCAGAAAAAAATGATTGGGATACCAATGCGATTTCTCAAAGGGCATTTTATCAAACAGGTGGATAAACCTGTGGGATTCCACAAGGAAAGAGAAAATATAAAATTGCTTTATCCTTGCGAGAAAATTTATAAAATTTTGTGGTCCTCATTGCGCTAGTTTCAACCACTTTAGTGCAAATCCATAACCTCGCAACAAAACCACAAACCCCTTACAAGCTTTTACTGATTCTAGCGGATATTCTCCTTGCGCACAAAAAGATAATCCCAGCCATTCCACATTAAATCCTATAATCCTTAGAATTGAGGAATTATGACATAAAATTTATTGGCTTGGTAAGTTCATTTTCTTAATGATAATTATTTTCCTTTAAGAATCTCCTCTGTATAATTCATAAATATTTTAATCAAGGAGACAACAATGAATAAAATTGTTCAAACACTTAAACAAATCCAAGCAGATTCAGCTGTATTCTATATCAAGCTTCATAATTATCATTGGAATGTCAAAGGTGCAGATTTCCACCCTGTGCATTCAGCACTAGAAAATATGTATGATGAAATCACAGAACAAATGGACGAAGTGGCAGAACGCGTGATTCAAATCGGTGAAAAACCTTTTGTAACCCTTAAAGATATGCTAGCTGCTAGCAAAATCAAAGAAGACAAAGGCACAAGCTTTGATTCCAAAACAATTTTAAAATCTATTTTACCGGACTATGAATATTTCCTAAAATCCTTTAGAGAGCTTTCAGACTTAGCAGACGATGCAAATGATAAAGCAACCGTTGGGCTAGCAGACGAAAAAATCGCTGCTTTAGAAAAAGCAATTTGGATGCTCAAAGCACAACTTGCTTAATCTTTCAATCCGACTCTAACTTTTCACTTGGATTCCTTATTTTGCAGGATTCTAAGTGATTAATATTTTCTTTATTTCTCACATTAAACTAAGGTATTAATTAAATTAAAAGAGGGATTTAAATAAAATTATGGAACTTTAAATTCTTCAATAAGGAAGGTTTTATGAAAGCGTTAAGGGTTTCACTGGTTACAAAAATTGCAGGGGCAATCGTGATAGCCTTTGTTATTATGATTAGTATTAGTGCAATATTAAATTATAAAAATACGACAGACGATTCAACAAAAGTTTATACTATGTTACAAGAAGAGATTCTAAAGGCGTCTTATACGACTATCAACATCACAATGAATATTGAGGCGGAACAACATTTAAAATTCTTGGCAGAGGAAATAGCAAGTATTGACCGCTACGATGTTGTTTCTCTTCGCAAGGCATTATCAAGCGTCCAATACACCGTGAAATATCCTGATGTTTATATGGTTTATGAAGATAACGGAGACTTCGTTGATGAATGGCTAGAGGAACATTTTCCCTCTAGCTTTAGTGATAGCTTCACTCCGATTCCTTCCACATACAAAGATATGCGAGAGGCTCTATGGTATCAACAAGCCAAACAAAAAGATGGCTTTATCGTAACGCCTGCTTATCTTTCCAAAAGCGGCAAATTAGCTGGGAGACATTTGGCAACTGCTGCATTACCATTCCACAAAAATGGCAAATTTGCTGGAGTAGTTGCAGTAGATATTCCTTTGGACTTATTCCAAGAACGTTTCAAAAACTTTGATACTTCAGATTTTCCAAGCTTAAATATTTACATTATGGACCAAAACAATGAAATCGTTTCCCACGAAATTGAAAGCCTAGTGCTAGATGGCAAACAAACTCCACAAGAGATTGCAATTTCCAAAGCAGCCAAACAAAATCCACAAGGAATCATCAATCTCACAGACCATACGAACACAGAAAGAATCGCACATTATCGGGTAATGCCTTTTGGTTGGATTATGGTTGCAAGCGCAGACCATGGCGATTATACAAGAGCCTCTAATATCACTGCTGTTAAAAATTTCATCATCAATTCAATACTTATCGTTATTGGCTCTATTATACTTTATTACATCATTCGGGTTTTCTTAAAACCACTCAAACGCATTCAACAAGGGTTGTCTCATTTCTTCTCCTACCTCAACCACGATACACAAACAGCCAATCTCATCAAAATAGA
>ERZ778496.207-NODE-207-length-66875-cov-14.090198_pt1 | contig 66875 bp, 86 predicted proteins | sample MGYA00433099_ERZ778496 | MGnify/ENA primary metagenome ERZ778496 (study PRJEB29527, sample SAMN07138962) | mouse gut metagenome | material: feces | host: mouse | place: China:Nanjing | collected 2016-01-25 ...
GGGTTTGTTTCTGGGTTTGTTTCTGGGTTTGTTTCTGGGTTTGTTTCTGGGTTTGTTTCTGGGTTTGCTTCTGGTTTTGTTTTTGGCTTTGTTTTTGGGTTTATTTCCGGCTTTTGATAACAATCATTAACAATATGGCCTTTGTGTCTGTCTGGTGAATTATTTCTTTCTGTCATCCTCTTGAATAGAACGTTATAGTCCCCGGTAAGGCGAACAGTTACAGCCTGATAACCATATTCTTCAAGCAATGACTGAATTCCCGGTCTCGAGACATTTTCAAAATTATTTTCCAGCAGGAACGGCTGTCCTGTCCTCATCATCTGGCCTGCAAAATAATACATGGTCTCCATCGCTCCTGTTCCAAGCCCAACTTTTTCTGTCCTGGAGCGAAAACCAATAGTATCGAATAAAATTTCTTTGATCTTGTCCTTTGAAACCAATGGAATATGCAGGGATGCTGACAAATACTCTGCCAGGGCAGTCTTTCCGGACGCGGGTATCCCGGTCACTAATATACAGTACATTTTTCCTCCTCGTGCAGCAGACATACGGACGGATCCTTTATACAACCGCAATGTCAACCTTTACTTTTAATTTTTCTGCCTGCATGACAAAGTCTTCAGAAACCTGGTCATCGGTAATCAGAAGATCATATGCAGTGATCGGGCAAACTGAGTGGATTGATTTTTTCCCCAATTTCTCGGAGGGATACACTCCTATGTTCCTGGAGCTGTTTTTCATGATCAGCCTGCCAAATTCCACTCCGGCACTGTTGTGTATAGATGCTCCATTTTCAATCGACAAAGCTGTATGTGACAAAAATGCTTTATCCAGACTTATATTTTTCATCATCTGCATTGTATAGAAATCATGGCAGTGCCCTCGGTGGGACATCTCCCCGCCAAGCAGTATGACAGACACATTCAAATGTCTCCGTAGTTCGTCTGCCACTGTCACGGAATTGGTGACTACCGTAAAGGAAAAATCTGTTGGCAGATATTTCGCCATATAATAACCAACCACAGAGGTAGTCAGATATACTACGTCATTTTCCACAATATATTCCGCAGCTTTTTTTGCCGCTGCAAGACAGAGTTCATTCATATCTGAAACCTCTTTGGGATTATACAGTTCTTCCGGATATTTCCCTTTTGGACCGGTGCTGATCGCACCTCCATGTGTTCTTTTTAATAATCCTCTGCTTTCCAGAGAACGCAGGTCTCTTCTGACACAATCGGAGGATACATGAAATCGCTCCTGTATTTCATTGACTGAGATGTGACCGGATTTATTTACCATCTCGACAATCATCTTTTGACGTTCTTCCATGAACATGGCTTCTGTCTCCTTTCCAGGGCCTGCCAACGAGTAAGGAACAAACATTGTCCTTATTTCTATGTGGGACCGATACCGTTTGCTGCATTGTGTTTTTGTAAACGCGAAAATAATTTAAATTGATTTTCTACTCTTAGTTCTTATTTGTGCTTGCCTCTTACTTGTTTATTCTTGTTTGTTCTTGTTTTGTTCTTGCTCATCACTTGTTTATTCTTGTTTTTGCTGTTTCCCATCAATCATTGGTTCTATATGGGATATAATACACTACTCTGTAATCGTTTTCAAGAACAAATAAGAGCCGTTATATCTATTAATATTTAGAAAACTACTACTATGTTCATGGAGGGGCGGAGCTTCATCACATCTGTTACATTTTTTCATCGGCTCCTATAACACCTATAAAAAATAGATAGCTGCCGTTTTAATAAGTAAAACCAAAAAACAAAAGACATCTCTCAAACCGGATACATCATTTTCTCATGTACAATTGCAGAATATGATGTGTTCAATCTTCAAGATGCCTTTTGCCAATTTTTTGACGCAAGCTACTTTATATTTTTTATTTCGCATTTTAGATTTTGAATCCGAATGCTGAAATTGGCGGTCCCCCTTTGCTAGACTTGCAACCATTCAAGTATTGCAATCGCTCCTGCTTTTTCAGACCATCTATTTTAATTTCGGATAAGAACTGCTGCCTCTTACTACGAGTCGTGGTTCATATTCAATATGATGAACCATATTTTCTCCAGTGCTGTTATTTTTAGCCTTCTGTTCTCCCATCTCCTGTATAAGGATCTCACAGGCATCCTCGCCTTTTTTTGAAACATAATGTTCCACGGTTGTTAGGTCAATTCCTCTGAGACCTGAAAAAAGAAGATTATCACATCCAATTACAGAAATATCTTCCGGAATCCTGTATTTCTCCTTCAACAGTGCATCTCTGATTCCCAGGGCAACCATATCGTTTGTTCCTGCGATCGCGGTAATCTGGGGCACCTGCTGGATCAGTTCCAATGTCAGTTCATATCCGGTCCTGTATTCCATGTCAATTTCCTGAAACATAATATCCATTTCTTTCGGAAGGCTTCTTATATATACCCCATGGGAACAGCCGGCTTCCGCAAAAGTCTCGCAAAAGCCTTTGATTCTTGCTCTGCGGGCTGACTGCCGCTCTGTCAAAGGGGTTGAAATGAAACCAACTTTACGGTGCCCCAGTCCCAGTAAATACTCTGCAAGCATACGTCCCATTTTTTCACTGTTCAATTCCACGGTATCTATCCCTGAAACCACATCCTTCTCACCGATCAGAACCACAGGGATTTTCTTCGACACATTCTGCAGGGATTCCGGAAAAGTAGGTGCAAAAGTATAGATAACCCCAGAAGGATTCAGTTTTTCTATCTTTTTTAAATACTTCTCCTCAGTCTGATAATCCCTTCTGGTATTACACAGAAAAACATCAAATTTATTTTTCTGCGCTGTCTTTTCTATCCCTTGTATCAGCGAAAAATAATAGGGATTTGTAAAATTAGGGCAGACAACAAATATGGTACCACGCATGCGTATTCTGGAGGCGCGCGGTTTCTTCTCATTGGTATATCCTAACTCCTTTGCCGCCTGTTCAACTTTTTTGATCGTCTCTCTGGAAAAGGAGACATTGTACTTCTGATTCAGAACCATTGATACTGTGGCCTGGGATACTCCTGCTCTCTTGGCCACATCTGTTGATGTCACTTTCTTTCGATTCATAAACTTCCCTCTGCACGTATCCGCCCGTCTCTATTGTGATTTATTATCTGTGCTATATTGCCGTATAATAACCGGATGCCGCTGTTCACATACTGTAAAATCCCATCCCTTTGAACAGCAGTCTTCCTATACTTGATTTTTATCTTATCACAAAAAAGCAGGCATGACCATATGCATACAAACAATGTTTCATATGTCACTGTTCACAATTTGCTTAAATCACAGTTTTTCCTTCAGCAACACGCTGCACAATGCACTACTGATCCCATTATGGCAGTTCCGCCTTTCAGGGTGGAGAATACTATTAATTGCATTCTGACGCCGGGCAGCTTAGGATGTTGCGATTTTGCCGCGCATCGCACAGCTCCCCTTTACTTTTGTTCGGAAGAATAATAAGGAACACAAAGATAAGCTCCCTCATAGATAATATCACTTTCCAAATGATTCATCTGCATTACTTCCTCTATATACTGCTGCGCAGAATTGTACTCCTCTGTCATATAATCACCAGCAATCTCCCACAGGCTGGTACCTTTCTCTATCTGGATACTGGCATAATATTTGGTCCGGCTGCTGTCAGCAGTTCCCGCATTGGCTGTAGCGGCTGCCCGGACAGAAAAAATCAATGTTATCACCAAAGCCAAAAAACCAATCCCCAAAAGTTTTGCTCTGTTTGTTCTCCGTCTTCTTGCTCTTTTCCTGCTTTCCCTCATAGCTTTTCTCCTTCGTACATACAAATATATGTTCGCGAACATGCGTTCTATTTACTATAACCCATCATAATACAAGAACACACGTTTGTCAATAGTAATCGAACAAATATTCCGAATATCTGTTTGCATTTCGTATCAAAATATGTTATTATATTTTTAGTGATCGCATGGGCAGCAAACCATATCGCTCCAAAAACAAACCCCTATCAGATCAGAACCGGAGGTATTACATATGTCATATGGAAAAATCAGTAAAAAACAATCCGAAATTTTAGAATATATGAAAAACGAAATCCTTAACCGCGGTTTTCCGCCATCTGTACGCGAAATCTGTGAGGCAGTCAATTTAAAATCCACCTCTTCCGTACACTCACATCTGGAAACGCTGGAGAAAAACGGCTATATAAGAAGAGACCCCACTAAGCCGCGGGCAATTGAAATTGTAGATGATAACTTCAACCTCGTCAGAAGAGAGACCATAAATGTACCGATCATCGGCAAGGTTGCAGCCGGAGAACCGCTGCTTGCCATGCAGAACGTAGAAGGCTATTTCCCAATTCCGTCTGAGTATATGCCCAACAAACAGACATTTATGCTGGTTGTACAGGGGGACAGTATGGTCAATGCAGGTATATTCAGCGGTGACTATGTAGTGGTTGAGAAACAGGAGAATGCCGAGAACGGCGATAAGATTGTTGCTTTGGTTGATGACTCGGCAACGATCAAAACATTTTATAAAGAAAAAGACCATATCCGTCTCCAGCCGGAGAACGACTATATGGATCCCATTGTGATATATCCGGAACAGCAGTTCCAGGTACTGGGAAAGGTAATTGGGGTTTTCCGATTCATGAAGTAATGTTAAACCGCAAAATTCCTGTCATCAGGAACAAGGTACATATAACACAGCACAATATAAAAGCCGCCGTGCAGAAGTCTCCATCTACACGGCAGCTCTTATAATTATTCATGATAATAGATAACCGTGGAAGCGTGGTCTCTATTTATCCAGTTCTTCTTTTTCAATCAGGGAACCATCTCTCCAGATTCTTTCCAAATCGTAGAAAAGGCGGTTTTCTTCATCAAAGATATGGATAACCACATCCCTGTAATCCATCAGAATCCAGTTTGCATTTTGATAACCTTCAATCTGCTTTGGCTCGATCTGTGCTTTTCCAAGAATTTCTTCCACATTATCTGCCATGGCCTGTACCTGATTCCGGTTGCTTCCGCTGGCAATAATAAAATAATCTGCCAGAGTAGATACCTTTTCAATATTGATAATCTTTACTTCCAGCGCTTTTTTGTCTTCCAGTGCCTCACATGCCATCCGTGCAATTTCTTTGCTGTTCATATATTCGCCTCCTTCTGTATTTTACTGTTATGAATTTTCTCGTAATAAATAAATGCTTCTTTTGTAGCAGGATCCAGAGTCTTTGGATCGCTGCCAAGATAGTCCAGTGTATCCTTCAGCACCTCATACATACACTCATCCAGATTCTCGAAAGCCAGTCTGCGTACTTTAAGCAGATTTGGTGCCTTGTCTCTGCCAGGCTCTATATAGTCTGCCAGATATATGATTTGTTCAAGCTGTGTCATCTCAGGCTTGCCTGTGGTGTGCCAGCGGACAGCAGACAGAATCTCTTTATCCTCTACATCATATTTTTTCCCGGCTATATAAACTCCAAGTTTTGCATGCAGAAGAAATGGTGCCTGTTTTTCTATCTCCGAAACCGGAATATTCTTTTTTTCACACAACTTCAGCTTCTTATCGTTAGGTATACATTTTGCACAGTCATGAAGCAGCCCTGCTGTCTGGGCCTTTTCCAAATCACCGCCGTGGGCCATAGCTAAAGCCGCCGCTGTATACATAACTCCAAGAGTGTGTATATAACGCTCTTCATCGAGATGTTTCTTCAGCTTTTTTGAAAAGGCTTTCAAATCATAATTCATCTGTATCACATTCCTCGTAAATATGGTTCTCCCTGATATATGCGATCACATTGTCAGGCACATAATACTTTATTGTCCTCTGCCCTGCAATCCAGGAGCGGAGCATGGCTGACGATATATCAATATTCAGGGAATTCAGTTTGCGGAAAGTTCCGCAGTATTTCTCCTCCAGGAAACGGATCGCCTCATCCAGACGTTCTTGGCTGGTATGATTTCGCGTTGCCGCCACCACGGTACATGCCCTGCATATTCTTCCAGGCTCCCTCCATTTGTCAAAATCAAAAAGAGAATCTGCGCCCAGAATAAAAAAATAATCTGTATCCTGGTGCTCTGCCTTTAAACGCTCCAGAGTTCTGTACGTGTAAGTGAATCCATCTTCATTCATCTCCTCCAAAGAGAGGGAGAAGTGCGGATTTGAAGCGATTGCTCTTCTCACCATTTCGCTGCGCTGTCCATCCGTTGCCCTGTGAAGGCGCCTTCTCTTATGAGGAGGATTTCCTGCAGGCATAAAAAGTACCTGGTCTAAGTCAAACTGCTCATAGGCTGTCTCGCCCAAAATCAGATGTCCAATATGGATGGGATCAAATGTCCCTCCCATGATGCCCACTCGTTTTCTTTTCTCGCACATGACTGTTCCTCTTATCAGGATATCCTATTATGGAAGAAATATTTTCTTCTTTTCTTTTTTTCCTTCTTTATATAAAACTATTTTCTTGCCAATCACCTGTACCACCTGGGATTTTGTCCTCTCAGCCAGTACCTCTGCAATTTGTTTCGGATCGTCCATACAGTTCTGAAGTACATTTATCTTAATCAGTTCTCTGGCTTCCAGCGCTTCCGCTACCGACGCCGTATTCTCCGGTGTCAGGCTGGATTTTCCAATCTGCAGGATGGGATCCATGGTCATAGCAAGACTTTTCAAATAAGCCCTCTGTTTACTTGTCATGTTATCTCCTATTTGTAATAATCAAAATCAAAGCCATACATCCGTACAGTGTCGCCTTCTTCAATTCCTGCTGCTTCCAGGTCTGCCAGAATACCACTATCCTTTAAGAATCTCTGGAAGAAAGAAAATCCTTTTTCTGAATCCAGATTGGTATAACCCAGCATCTTCTCAATCTTTGGCCCTTCCATATAGAACAGGTGCTCGTCCTCTTCATCCTGTTTTACGGTGTATGGAAGATTTTCAGCGATCAGCATATCTTCCGGGAAAAATTCCTGTTCAAAAATAACCGGTTCCTTATCAATCTTATCCAGAAGGCTCTTCACATAATAAAGAAGTTCCTTCAGGCCTTTTCCTGTTGCTGCAGAAATGGAGAACACTTTGATTCCCTGAGGCTCAAACTCCTGTCTGATGCACTCAACCGGGTCCTCATCCTCACTGTAGATCATGTCCGTCTTGTTGGCTGCGATCACCTGTGGACGTTCCATGAGTTTAGGATCATAGGCTTCCAGTTCCTTGTTAATTTTATAAATATCATCAATGGGGTCTCTTCCCTCTGTGGATGCCGCATCCACCAGATGAATCAGCACACGGGTTCTCTCAATATGGCGCAGAAACTGATGACCAAGTCCCACACCCTCTGAGGCACCTTCGATCAAACCCGGAATATCTGCAATGACAAATCCATCACAGCCTTCCAGATCCACCACTCCAAGATGAGGATTAATTGTTGTAAAGTGATAATTGGCAATCTGCGGTCTGGCATTGCTCACTCTTGTAAGCAGTGTTGATTTACCCACATTGGGAAATCCAATAAGTCCCACATCCGCTATCACTTTCAGCTCCAGCATAACCGCCAGCTCCTGCGCCGGCTGTCCCGGCTGGGCATATTTAGGCACCTGCATGGTAGCTGTGGCATAGTTCATATTCCCTTTGCCGCCTCTTCCGCCTTTTAATACGATTTGTCTTTTGTTTTCTCCTGACATGTCAGCAATGACTTTGCCGGAGTCTGCGTCCTTGATCACGGTTCCTTCCGGAACTTTCAGGATAATATCCTTGCCATCGGCGCCATGACATCTTTTCTTGCCGCCTTCCTGTCCGTTCTCTGCCGCATATTTACGTTTATGCCGATAATCGGTCAGGGCATTCAGACCCTTATCCACTTCAAAGATAACATCTCCGCCTCTGCCGCCGTCTCCACCATCAGGACCGCCGTTGGCAACATACAGTTCTCTTCGGAAACTCACATGGCCGTCTCCCCCTTTTCCGGAACGGATTGTGATTTTTGCTCTGTCTGCAAACATAAAAACCTCTGACTTTCTAAATCTGCCTTGGCAGATATATTGCTAAAAAAAGCGGCTTCAAACCAGAACGATTTGAAGCCTCCCTTAATTCACCACAACAGAAAATCCGCCAAGCGTAAATTCTATTGTTACTCTGCTGTTACCGGTACTACAGAAACCTGTTTTTTGTCTCTGCCTTTTCTTTCAAAACGAACAACACCATCTACTAATGCAAATAAAGTGTCGTCGCCACCGCGTCCTACATTCACACCCGGATGAATCTTTGTTCCGCGCTGTCTGTAAAGGATGTTTCCGGCTTTTACAAACTGTCCGTCTGCTCTTTTTGCGCCCAGTCTTTTAGATTCGGAATCTCTACCGTTCTTGGTAGAACCTACACCTTTTTTATGAGCGAAAAATTGAAGGTCCATTCTTAACATGTCCTTACACCTCCTCGAATATGACATCAATATATTGTCTGTTTTCTTCTTCGTCTTCCATTCTCTGCAATCCGAGAATGAGGGAATTCAGCAACAACACTGCTTCTTTGGAAGGTTTTGCCTCCAGCCTGAATACGATGCCGCCATTTTCTCTGTCCACATCCACTTTAAAAGCATCCTCTGTAAACTGTTCAATGGAATTCACCGCATTGATGACAAGAGCGGAAATTGCTGCACAGATGATATCCTCACCCTGCCTGGCATATCCGGCATGTCCACTGGTGTCAAAGCCTGTCACAACACCGTCACTGTCCTGATAAAACGTAATGTACGTCATAATTAAGCGTTGATTTTTTCAATCTTAACTTTGGTGTACTGCTGTCTGTGACCGTTTTTCTTGTGGTATCCGGTTTTCGGTTTATATTTGTAAACGATAACCTTTTTGGCTTTACCGTTTTCAACTACAGACGCGGTTACAGTAGCGCTTGCTACGTCTTCACCAACTTTTAACCCATCATTGTTTACGGCAAGGACCTGGTCAAATGTAACAGTTTCTCCAGCTTCTGCTCCAAGTTTTTCTACTCTGATAACATCGCCTTCGGCTACTTTGTACTGTTTACCACCTGTTGCAATAATTGCGTACATATGGCACCTCCTATTATCATTACTCGCCAAAATATGGTGGCTGCCTATTTCACAGCGCTTCTAACCTCTTTGTGCGGCATACTTGCTTATAATAGCACAAGAATGTCTGTTCGTCAAGATAATCCAGAAAATTTTACAAGAAATTTGTTAAAAAAACACTGAAATTTTCTATGGGACTCTGTCTTATCATCTGCCACAGGGAATCGTCAAAGAAAACCCCGTACAAAAACAATATTCCGCCTATCATAGCCGGTATTACAGAACATACCGTCAAAAATACAATCCAAAATGTCTGATGTTCTTTAGGAAAATAAGGCACCTTTCTGCCTTTTTCCCTTCGTATCAGATAACCGGCAGTATAAAGAGCAAATGGCGCCGCGCAGCCCACAGCCACATAAATCCCCAGGGCAGCCACCGGAATTCCCGCTTCCATCAAGTATTCTGCACTGGCTGCAGTATCGCTATTGGTCTGTCCAAAAGAGAGAAGTGTGGGCAGGAAATTATTTGCAAAATGGAACAATGCAGGGTAGACCATATTTTCTGTTCTGAGCATCAGCCAGGATAAAGCACCGCCCAAAAGCGCAGTCGGAACAAAACGCCATACGCTCCCGTGAAAAAGCCCGAAAAGGATTCCCATGATCAGCACGATCACCCACTCCCGTTTCAAACTTTTGAGACTGTGAAGAATTACCCCTCTGTGCATGGCCTCCTCGCAGACAGCAGGCATAACAGCCGTAATAAAGATTGAAACCAGCAGCGGTACGCTTGCGATTATATCATTTAAGGCGCTGCTTGTGCCAAACATCTGCTTCGGAAACAGCCATGCGATCACCATGGTTGCCGGAAGGACCAAAGCATACGCCCCGGCCCAAAGCAGAAGTGTCCCAAATATTTTACTCCATGACGGTTTTTTGACCGGAAAGACTTCCGCAAAATCCCCACCGGCAAGAGCTGTGATTCCCACAGACAGTAAGAGCAGATATATCTCTGTCATGGCAAGTCCGTACATTCCGAATCTCATCTGCATCCAGGCAATAATTGTATAGTAGGAAACCATAACCAGAACAAAAAGAAGAATTCCATGTACCGGCTTCAGTTTTTTCTTATGAGGGTTCATAAAATCATTGTATCCGTTTTCCATCTAACACCGCCTCGCGTAATGTATCTCCCCGGTACATTAATTTCAGGGAAAAGAAAGGATGTTCCTCCTCTAAAAGCTTGAAGAATATCTTGTCCCCCTCCCAAAGGTTCAGATTCAGCACTTCTTTTTTCTGTACCCATTCCAGAATGCCTTCATTACAGGCGCAAAGAGTGCCTTCATATCCATCTGCTGTGTACAGACACATATATTCCGTGTCTGGTTCCCCAGTAAGGGGTTTGAAAATAAATGTGACAATACCTCTGAATTTGTATGAAGTGAGTGTCAGTCCGGTCTCCTCTTTCACTTCCCGCAAAAGACAGTCCTCCGGACTTTCGTCCTCCTCAAAATGTCCGCCTACACCTATCCATTTGTCCTTATTTACATCAGACTCCTTTTTAATCCGGTGCAGCATCAGATAGCTGTCTCCTTTTTCAATATAACACAGCGTTGTAAGCATGGATTTTACTTTCATAACTATGATTACCTTACACTTTCCTGATATTCTTCCCGAAGCTCTTCTGCCAGGGATTTCCTTATTTTTTTGCGGGTAACTTCCACAATATTTAGTTTTGTAATATCCACCACATTCCCCTTTACCGGATCCTGATTCAGGTATCTCTGTAAAGTGTACAGCAGTTCCTCTTTATCTTTCTGCTCTTTCAGATTGATAAAATCTATTAAAATCATACCGGACAAATTACGGAGACGCAGTTGTCTCGCGATCTCCTTTGCAGCCTCCAGATTGATTTTCCGAAATGTCTCCTGATAATCTTTTTTTCCGGTATATTTTCCGGTGTTCACATCAATGGACACAAACGCCTCTGTCTGCTGGATGACCAGAAATGCACCAGACTTCAGCCACACCTTCTCAGATAAAGCTTCTTTAAGAACCGTTTCCAGGGAATATAAGCGGGACAACGGCAGAAGTTTATCCTCATAAAGGCGCAGCCTATTGTCCGTCATTCCATAATACTCCAGATAATGGGAAATCTGCCCGTAAAGCTCTTTGTTGTCAGTGACTATCTCCTCTAAATCCTGTTCATACACATTTTGCAGAACCTGCAGATATTCCGGCAGATTTTCATGGATCAGAGAAAAGCAGGTTCTGGTTGCTGCCTTCTCCTTTATCTGCCGAAGGCATTCTAAAAGACGATCCAATTCAGACTGTAAATCTTCTTCGGATGCATTTCTGCTGTTGGTGCGTACAATAACCCCGGCATCTTCCGGCAGAATAGGCTGCAGTATCTCTTTGAGTCTTCTTTTCTCCTCTGCACTTAATTTGCCCGAAAAGCCAAGCTTTGCCCAAACAGCCGTCACGACCAGATATCTTCCGGTAAAATTCAGATCACAGGTCACACAGGGAAGTTTTCCCCTGATCGGCTCCCTGCACACCTGTACCAAAAGCTCATCACCTGGTTTCAGTTTTCCGCTTTTCTTTTTATTCATATAAAGCGGAACTGCTTTCTCATCCATGGAATAATAACACATGATATCATCTGCAATCTCTATAAAAGCCGCACGGATATTTTCTGTGATATTTTTTACTTTACCCACATAAATATTACCCAGAATACTCTTATGTTCAAACCGGCATAAATTAAGCTGGCAGATTCGTCCATCCTTTACCAGGGCTGCTGTCAGCCGTTTCCTGCCGGAAATTTCCATAGGGGTTAGTACCAGTTTACTCAATTTCCTCACCCAGATCTTCCAGCGGCACAAGATGCCGCTCCTCTTCCGTGCCGGTATCGGCGTATAATTCACTTCGATGCACCATAAAATCCCATTGATCGTAAGGTACGCCTAAAAAACCACAGAAAGCTTCCATCACAAGCTCGGGTTTTGTGTTGTTGGCGCTTCCTGCTGCCAAAGTCAGACAAATGCTCCCCTCTTTTTCTTCCATACGATATATAAACGGACGAATATCCACTTCTTTTTCACTTTTCTTTGTTTTTTTCACAATAGAAATGCATGACTGGTCCGTAAACCCGGCGATTCTTTGCATCCAGTCCTCTGACGGTTCCTTTCCCTCCCGGAAAGTAATTACATAATCCGCAGCAGCCACAAGAGACATTGCCTTTCCAGCTTTTCCTTCCTCTACCTGACGGACGCTTAAAATGCGCATACCCTCCACCATGGTATCGTTCAGTTTATTTACCATTTCTTTTGATGAATACACACTTTTCAGCTCCAGATCAAAGTATTCACCTGTACTGGTTATCCCCACGCCCAGGGGGGAAGCGAATGACATGATCATATGAGGACTGTATCCCTCAGAAAAAGCAGCATCCAGCCCTGCGCGTTTTACAGCTTTCTGAAAATACCGCATAATATCCAGGTGGCCAATAAATTTCATAGCCCCTTCTTTTGCAAATTTTACTCTAACCTTCAATGCAGACACCTCCTTTATAAGAAGCTGCCCCGCAGCCGGAACATTTCACACGGCAGTTAGGTGTTACAACTCCCTCTTTTGCTCTCTCCCATTCCTTGCGCAGGAATTTCTTTGATACACCCGCATGGATAAAATCCCAGGGGAACAGTTCATCGGACGGGCGCTCCCTGAGTGTATAGAATTCCGGACTGATCCCCAGCTCATCAAAAGCTTTCATCCAAATATCATAACGGAAATATTCGGACCATGCATCAAAAATCGCGCCATTTTTATAAGCCTTTTCCAACACATCACAAATACGCCTGTCTCCTCTTGCCAAAATCCCTTCCAGCACAGTGACATCAGCCTCATGATAATTGTATTTAATACTCTTTTGATTTAACTGTGCACGAATTTCATCTTTTACTACTTTTGCTTTCGCCAGATACTCTTCTTTACGGCACATGGGGGCCCACTGGAAGGGGGTAAACGGTTTCGGTACGAAAAAGGATGTGCTGGCTACTATCTGACATCGGCCACGGCGCTGTTCTTTTGGAATTTCATAGTATTTCTTTGCAACCTCTTCAGCCAGATGGGCAATGCCTTTCATGTCCTCCTCTGTCTCTGTTGGAAGTCCAAGCATAAAATACAATTTCACTCTGGTCCAGCCCCCTGCAAACGCTTCTGCCGCACCATTCAAGATGACCTGCTCCGTGAGCCCTTTATTGATGACATCACGCATACGCTGTGTTCCCGCCTCCGGAGCAAAGGTAAGGCTGCTCTTCTTGATGTCCTGTACTTTGCTCATGACATCCAGGGAGAATGCATCAATACGCAGGGAGGGAAGCGAAATATTTACATTTCTCGCGGAACACTCCTCGATCAGGTAATCTATCAATTCCGGCAGTTTGGAATAATCACTGGAGCTTAAAGAACTCAGAGAAATTTCCTCATGTCCGGTACTTTCCAGCATGGACCGGGCCGTTTTTTTCAAAAACTCCCCATCACGCTCCCTGGTAGGCCGGTAGATCATTCCTGCCTGGCAGAAACGGCAGCCACGGATACATCCCCGCTGGATTTCCAGAGTAACCCGGTCCTGTGTGGCCTTTATAAATGGTACAATAGGCTTTTCCGGATAGCAGACATCGGAAAGGTTCATCACAACCTGTTTTTCTATTTTCTCTTTTGCATGAGCGTTATTCGGTGTGAAGGATGCAAGTGTTCCATCTTCATGATAGGATGCATCGTAAAAGGCAGGAACATAAATACCCGGAATCTCTGCGGCACGTTCTAAAAACTCTTTTTTACTTTTTCCTGCTTTTTTGTATTCCTTATATGCATCCAGGAATTCATCAAAAACAGTTTCCCCTTCACCGATATAGAAGACATCAAAAAATTCCGCCAGCGGTTCCGGATTATAGGTACAGGGTCCTCCTCCAATGACAATAGGATATGCCTCTCCCCTGTCTTTGGCGCGGAGAGGCATCTGGCTTAAATCCAGAATCTGCAGTATGTTCGTGTAACACATTTCATACTGGATGGTTATGCCCAAAAAATCAAAATTTTTGATTGGGTCCTGGGATTCCAGTGCAAATAACGGAATCTGCTCTTTACGCATAACCGCATCTAAATCAGGCCAGGGCGAATAGACACGCTCACACCAAACATCCTCTCTTTTATTGAACATATCATATAAAATCTGAATTCCAAGATGGGACATTCCGATTTCGTAGACGTCCGGAAAGCACATACAGAAGCGCACGTCCACCTTACTTGCTTCCTTATTAACCGAATTTACCTCGTTCCCGATATAGCGGGCCGGCTTCTCGATTTTTAGTAATATTTCATCACTCAAAGCTAGTTTTCTCATGTTATTCCTCTCATTTTTGGCAATATTGCACAACTTTAGAACCTTTACATATTCTGCCGCGATCCCATTTTAAAAGAGGTTGCTTTTTTGTGTATAATAGGTCCAAAACAGCAGCTCGTTCACAATTCCAAATCATTACTTTCAGAATCATGTATAGCCACCTGTCATAGGAAGGCATTTTACTGTTGGTTCAATCTCACCTATTATATACATTTTACGGAAGAACTTCAAGTAGATATAATACTTTTGCCTATTGCAACACTATTTCAAAACTCATGAATGAGTAACTTCCATCAACTGCATATTTTCTTTACTGTAAAGAATTACCGGTTTTCCTGGGCATCTCCCTATAAAAATTTTCAGCATCTCTCGTAAAATAATCAAAAACTTTAAAAGGATATGATACCTCTGAGAGTACGTTAAATTTATAATAAACAACTCAGACTGTAGCCCACCCTCATAGATTTTCTGGTTTCATTCGTAAGCGTAAATCCTGTGGCCTGTTTTTCTGAAAATCATCCAGACTTTTATTTTGAATAGAACCTGTCTTTTTATTTGTGATAAAAGATGGTAGAATAAATTCAAACTGTAAATCCCAGCTTAACAGCAGGAAAAAATAAAAATTTGGTGGTGTGAAAATGATTCGATTAAGGCCTTATAAAGAGACAGACGCTAATACAATCCTCTCCTGGTGCAAAAATGAAGTTGATTTTTACAAATGGACGGCAGGGGTTTTGGGAAACTATCCTATTACGGAAAAACCATGGAAACCTCTTGGAACAAAGATGGTTTATAGAACAGGAGTTTCATAAATGGAAGTATTAAACCGAACGTTAGAATTGGATGAATGTGACAGAATAAGAGAACTAAATGTTTCCCAATATATTAGACGAGCCTGTGGTTACAGACAGCTTGTTGAATTAAACTACCATGATATGGATTTTTCAAATGGTTTTGAAAATCATCTTGTAAACTTAGAGAATACAATTCGTTCCGGTGGAATTGTGTTGGGGGCATTTTTCAAAGAACGTCTTGTAGGTTTTTGTAGTGTGAACAATACTGTTTTTGTTTTTGGTGAATAGTATAAATATGTTCTTTTGGAGCAACTTTTTATTTCAAATGAATTGCATAATAAAGGTTTAGGTAAAAATTATTTTCATGGCTGCAAAAATGGCAAAAAATAAAGGGGATGAAAAATTTTATATTTGTACCGGCTCATCGAAAGAAACCATAGCTTTTTATTTAGCAATCGGTTGCGAAGAAACAAAAGCAATAAATCAAAATCTATATCAAATGGATACTCATGACTATCAGCTGGAATTTGATTTATGAAACTATAGATTATGGAGTATGGATTATATTTGCAGAGCCTTTCCGGACGATAGGAGGCTCTGCTGTCCTCTATCTCATTAAGACGCTTGGATTTTTTCAATAGCTTCCGCATATGACTGCACTGCTTTATCAGTCAGACGATCCGATAAATCCACAATCCATGGATCATTGTAGTCAACTACGCTGCTAACAGCCAGATATTTTTCTATTTCACTTGTATGAAGCGCTATATTCATACTTTTATTTCCCCACATAAATTAAAAGTTGTTAGGCCTGCGTCTCACTCATGCTGCCGATTTCAAGCAGATTCCCCTCCGGGTCGGCAACACATGGGTTCTCCTGTCGGAAACTGCACACCCATCTTCTCTATGTCCTATCAATTGCTTTTTTACAAAAATCCCCACCGGAAATCTCAATACTGCGAAAGCATTGATTCCGGTGGGAATAATTTTATTTGGGATTAAGATATTTTAAAATGGGCATTGATCCATAACCCTTACAGCATTAAAGTCCAGCCTGTTTAAGGAGATCCGGTACTTTGGATTCCCATCCCAATGCCATAATATGGATACCCTGGCAGTATGGCTTACATTCTTTGATAATGCGCGCAGCAATCTCAACACCAGTAATACCTGCTTTTGTTTTTTCTTTATCTGCTTTCAATTCGTCGATCATGGATTCCGGAACATGGATCCCGGCAACATTTGCATTCATGAATCTTGCCATTCCCACGGATTTCGGAATTATAATACCGAGCTGAACCGGTTTTCCGAACTGTTTGGCTTTTTCCATAAATGATATGAATTTTTCAGGCTCAAAAACTGCCTGTGTCTGGAAATAATCAGCGCCGGCCATAACTTTTCGTTCCATTTTTGCAAGCTGTGCATCTACAGAATCACTACACGGTGATACTACTGCACCTTTTGCAAACTTTGGAGGTTCGCCTACCAGTTCGTTTCCTCCAAGATCATAGCCTGATTCCAACTGCTTCACTGTATGGATCAGGGAAACGGAATCCAGGTCGAAAACAGGTTTTGCCTGGGGATGATCTCCCATTTTTGTATGGTCACCTGTTAACAACAGCAGGTTTTCGATTCCTAACATAGCTGCGCTCAAAAGGTCAGACTGCAGTGCGATACGGTTTCTGTCACGGCAGGTCAACTGATAGATTGGTGTCAGCCCTTCATCTTTCAGAACTTTACATGTGGCCAGAGAGCCAAGACGCATAACGGAAGACTGGTTATCTGTTACGTTAACTGCTGTAACGCCGCTCAGATAAGTCTTTGCCTCTTCTACAAGATGGTCAATATTGATTCCTTTCGGCGGTCCTACTTCTGCAGAAACTACAAATTCACCACGTTGAAATAATTCGCTAATATTCATTCACCCTACTCCTAATCATTATGTATTTGTAACTATTCAGTACCTTCCTAGTTACATGAATGTTAACAGTTCTCTGTTTGTTTAGACACTTCATCATCAGTCGCGTAATTGCGTATCTTAACTGGGCATTTCAGTTCTTCCAGACGTTCGAGCTGTGCCAGCCGTCTGTAAATACGCTCCCAGCCACATTCCATTTCACTGTCCACTTCGCATTTGCCTTTTTTCGTACCGCCGCAAGGCCCGTTGACCAGGCTCTTGGAGCATGCAGTGATCGGACAAATCCCCCCTGTGATATTCAGGTAGCATTCACCGCACTGATCACAGTCATATTCTAAGGGGGTTACACCCTGAAATCCCGGCAGGGGGTATGTATCACACGCTGCACATACTTTTTTATCCTCCAGGTACTCGGCAATGGTCTGTACACCGACACCGCAGGAGAATACCAGTACCACATCTGCCGCATCAATGGCACTTCTGTGTTTCTGAAGGCGCAGCTTCATATTTTCCGGATTACAAATATAGTCCGTTGTAATGATTCCGGTCACATTTCCAACCTCAGCCAGTTCCTTCTGGAATTCTTCGGCTTCTTTTTCAGGGAAATGAACTTCTTTGCATCCCTGGCAGTTAATGACAAAGACTTTTTTTCCGTCCACCAGTGATACGATAGTTTCCTTTGATTTTAATTGGGTAATCAACATATCACTTCATCCCCCTTATGGCATTTTTTCCGGCTTTGATCTTGCTGACTATTGGAATCTTGGAGGAACATATGTAGTCACAGCACCTGCACTCAACACAGTCCATGACATTTCTGTCACGCATCCCTACCCAATCCTGCTCATCTGCAAGTTTGGCAAAATACAGCGGAGAAAGTTCCATTGGACATACATCCATACAGCGTCCGCATTTGATACACGCCACTTCCTGTGTCTGGTCCGTATCTATGGCAATGATTCCATTGGAACCTTTCATCATCGGCACATTTAAATCCGGAAGGGCAAATCCCATCATAGGTCCACCCATCTTGATCATAACATCATCATCTGTCACTCCGCCGCAGTAGTCGATCAAATCTTTTACATTGGTACCGATCTTCACGATATAATTGCCCGGATTTTTAATTTTCACTCCGGTCACGGACGCAACACGTTCAATCAGCGGCATACCTTTCTGAATTGCATCAGAAACAGCCTTTACGGTACTGATGTTGCTCACCACAACACCTACATCTGCAGGCAGGCCGCCTCGTGGCACCTGTCTGCCCATAACGCGCTTGATCAGCATTTTTTCAGCACCCTGAGGGTACTTTGTCTTAGCCACTACAACCTGGAGGTTGTCGCAGTCAGCAGTTTTTTCTTCCATAAGCGCAACAGCATCCGGCTTATTGTCCTCAATGACGATAATACCCTTCTCGGCGTCTACTGTTTTCATCATTGCTTTAAGACCATAAAGAATATCATCTGCAAACTCCAGAAGCACTCTGTGGTCTGCCGTCAGAAACGGTTCACATTCACAGCCGTTCAGCAGGATAGCTTCAATTGGCTTGTTTGGTTTTAATTTAACAGATGTGGGGAAACCAGCTCCTCCCATACCTACAATTCCGGCCTCACGAACAATCTCAATGATCTCGTCCGATGTGAGGCTTTCATAACTTTTATTCGGTTTTACTGATTCGTGCAGAGTATTTTTCCCATCTGATTCAATGACTACAGCCATCATCTCACTGCCTCTTGTGGCATGCAGGCGCGGTTCAACTGCAACTACGGTTCCGCTGACACTGGAGTGAACAGGAGCACTGATAAAACCTGCCGCTTCCCCAATCTTCTGTCCCACTTTTACAGTATCGCCCACTTCTACAATGGGATTTGCCGGAGCGCCTAAATGCTGTGACATGGAAATGACAACCGTCTTCGGCTCCGGGAACCTTTTAAGCGTAATATGCTCACTGAATTCTTTACGCTCTGACGGATGAACGCCACCATAGTAGCCTGCGAACCTTTCCTCACGGATGGATTTCACATAGTCATTAATAACTTTAAAATTAATTTTTGAATAATCGCGTACCTGAACCGGCTGATTCAAAAACTCTTCAAGACGGCCCTGCTTTTCCAGCTTTTTATTGATTTTTTCCCAGGCGCAGTCTTTGTTGGGATCCACTTCGCATTTTCCATTCTTTGCGCCGCCGCACTGTCCGTTTACCAGACTCTTTGAGCAGTCAACGATTGGACAGACCCCGCCGGTGACATTCAGGTAACACTGGGCACACGCATCACAGCGCTTTTGGGTCAGTGCCATGCCGTGATGTCCTGTATAATTCAATGAATTGCTGGCCGCATATACAGGTACCTCTGCCATATCTGCAACTGTCTGAATACCCAGACCGCAGGATATCACAAAAACATGCTCCGTGCCTTCAGGAATCATATCCTGTAATTTGTTCCCAGTCTGGGTTTTGTTGCACAAAAAATCAACCTTTGCGCTGCCAGTGACTGTTTTTCCATGTTCGGCAGCAATTTTTTCAAATTCACCGCAATCTGGTTCGTCAATGGTCTCAAATTCCTTGAAGCACTTGTTGCAGGCAATGACGAACAGCTTATCCTTGTCGGCCAGTAATGAAGCCAGTTCTTCATTCCCCTTCAGCTTATACTTGGTATAATTCTCCAATTGTTCACCTTCCTTATAAAATTGATTTACAGACAAAAAACTTATCTACTTTTGTTAATTTTTTCACTCTCTGCACTTCAATGAAAAAATTACAAGAGGCAAATAAGGCATGTCTGTAATTAATATCTATTGTACCACATATTGGTTCTATTTGCTATTCCAAACGTGTTTTTTGTAGGTTTTTTTCACGAATGTTCCAAAGTTTTCTCTGTTTTCCTGTTCTTAGGGTATCAAAAAACTCCATGATCGAATCTCCAGTGCTTCTCTATGCGCATAATGTCCGCATGATAACTCCATTTGATCATTTATTACAAAATAGTCCCGGTGAATCTTACCCATCCCGGGATGCGTTTCAAATTCTTCTTGTCGTTGGATATAAAGCAGAGTACAGGCAGCGATGGAACTCACCTGCTGCATGTCATATCTCCAAAATTTTGTCACCCAATATGTGTTTTATGATCGCTGTTCTGCTAAACCGATCGGAACACCATCTTCATAAATCCATTCAGACGCATTCTCGATCAATAGTTCAAAAAATACTTCGTCTGATTTTATAAATTCATCTTCGTCACTAAAAGAATCCGGATATCGCAATATATAAGCTGATTTTATTTCCGTATTTCTGTCATCAAAGACAGACCCCAGCAGTTTTGCTTTTCCCGTAAAATAAAAATTCCCCACGCAGACTGCAATGTTGGGATTACTTAACATATCTTTCGCTTTTCTGCTTGCCGCTGATGTTCTTACATATAAGCGCAGCCCTATATTTAAAGGACTTACGGGTCTTGACGAGACCCTGTCATTTTTACTTGTTGATAAATAGATGACTTCTGCTGTACTCAATACACGTTCTAATTTTTTGAAATTGATTTCCATACATAACCTCCGTTGGTATTAATTGAACTCCTTATGAGCATTGGATTTCGAGAACAATCATTTTATCACAGAAAAATTTTTGTATCTTGATAAAAAACGACATCTTTAGAATTTATCAAAGAGAACCCTTTATCTCAAATCATTGTAGCATTCCCAATTATTTTTTTCTTGTATAATATGACACCATGATTATATAAATCAGCCGTATGTCTTCCCGCCCCTATAGATTTATTCATAGCTCTGTGATAGTATGAAGTAATTAAACAGGTTCTTTTAAGTAAAATAGTATTCCGGGTCCCTGCAGTGAAGATAACTCGTTATTCCCAGCTTCAAACGGAATCATTACTATTGCGAAAGGAAGTATCCAAAATGAAAATACTCAGTGATTATACTTGACCGCTGGAATTGACCCATGACATGATCCGAGGAAAGTGGAAACCTCTTATTTTATGGCAGCTTAACAAGGGTACTTGTTCCCCCTCCGCACTAAAAAAATCCATCCGGGGAATCAGTCAGAAAATGCTGCTGCAGCATCTCCATGAACTTTTAACCTGTGGTGTGATCAAAAAAACATCCTCTTATGGTTATCCTTTAAAAACAGACTATTTCCTTACAGAACGGGGAAAAAAAATTTATGAAGCCGTCTCAATCATGCAGAGTGTAGGAATTGATATGATGCTTGAGGATAACCGGGAAGATTTTTTAAGGGATAAGGGACTGTTATAGTAACAAAAAAGTATGTAATTTACTCTGCTCCCCATCTAGCCTATAATAGTGCTTTAGATAGGAGGTGGAGATGTGAAAGATGCAGGAAAGACAATTGGAAACTTAATTGATAAGCAGAGTGTTTCTTTTATAAGTTCTGTGGATGAAAATGGATATCCCAACACAAAAGCCATGCTGCCCCCACGGAAAAGAGAAGGAATCAAAGTATTCTATTTTACTACGAATACATCCTCTATGCGGGTAAAGCAGTATCGAAGTAATCCCCAGGCCTGTACTTATTTTTGTGACAGAAGATTTTTCAGGGGCGTTATGCTGATTGGCACAATGGAGGTTCTGGAAGACAGTTTTTACAAAGAGATGATATGGCAGGAAGGAGACACCATAATTACCCTGAAGGTGTTACTGACCCGGATTACTGCGTACTGCGGTTTACCGCCAAAGAAGGTAGACTCTATAGCAATTTCAGCTCAGAAATTTTTGAAATCGAACAAATGTAACAGAGGCCAGCCATCAAAAGACTTCGGAAGGTAATTTCGAAGTCTTTTGGGTTATTATACCCGATATAGAATGGCAGCCCTATTTCCCTTATCTCTTCTGCTTCTTATCTAATATCTTTACTTTACTGCCCTCAATTAGAATTGCCTGGGTATCACGAATGATTTTTAATTCCAGTCTGTTGGAATATGTACGGATAATTTCCCTCCCGGTCCATCTTCCCAGCTTATACTGCGGACTAAAGTTATCAAGAGAAAGCTCCAGACGGCATTCCCAAACAGCCTGACTTGCGGCGGCGTATTTCAGATTGCCTGTAAAGAGCAGGTAGAACATCGGCTGGAAAATGAAAAAATGTCTCGATTTGTTAAAACAGTAAAATCAAGACCCGTACAGATTGTGTGTATGATCATCAATTTAGTGCTCATCGCTGTGCCGGTGATACTATATTTCCAGTAAACAGCAGATTATACTGGTCCAAACTGCAGCTCAAAAGGCTTCGCTCCTGACAGATATACGCGTCATCTGATAAAGCCAACCGGGCAGAAAGCTGCTGCCCGGTTGGCTTTATCAATCTTTTTGCCTTCAATTATGATTATTTTCCTCATACACCCATTCCTTTCCGGGATTTCCTATTTGTGGTCATGAACATTTGACACATAATAATTTTTGAATATCCTCAAATTGTTCCCTGCATGTTACACGGTATTGGATCCAGCCGCCATCCCCGCAGGAATATCTGTTATCAATAAAGTCCTGTGTATATTTCCGCACCTGGCTATATACGGATTCAAACTGTTTATCAGATAATCTCATCATCACGGTGAATGCGTTATCTTCTGCAAAAATATTACACAGCAGTTTCTGCTTTTTTCTATGGGCGATTCCCCAGCCATAGTGATTGCCATAGGGAAACGTGATCTTCTGTGCAGAACCATATGTTTGGGATAGCCACTCATTCAGTAAAGTAAACCGTTCTGCGTTTTCACCGCAGAACGCAGTCATTTGGGTTATGGTTGGCTCTTCCTGTTTATTCAGCATCCTTTCATACATACTCAATCCTCCAAAAGTTTCGTCAAGTCTTCTACAGAAGCGTCCATTTTTACAGACACCTCCTCCATGGTCATACCGGAATCAAGAAAACGCCGGATCACCATTTTCATATCCTCCCCGACCTCCGTTTACTTAAAAACCCGTCAAAATCCTTTTCCTCAAAACATATTTCCATATTATTGGATTTTTTCAGGACTTTATCCTCCGGAAGATCAACAAGCCAGCTAAAATTCTGCTGCAACGCAATCCCACAGGTATATGATATATTGATTCCATAGTCCTGATAAACCTCTAAACCAAATAAACCTTCGTAAAATTTCCTTGCACGTTTCATGTCCGCCACAGATATAACAACACAGGTATGCTTCATCTTCTATATCCTCCTAATTCTATTTCGTACAATCTCTGTCCGGCTCGTACCATTTTATCGCAGAAGATGAGACGTGTCTTGAAAAATCGCGACATTCTAACGGTTTATGAGAGCAATCTTTTTTGCCTGTTCCGGTGTAACCCCGTGAAATCGTTTAAACTGATTTAACAAATGGGATTGATCTGAAAATCCGTAGCGGTATACCGCATCCTGTACATCAAACCGCTCCTGCTTTACCACATCTCGCCATACATTCTGATATCGTATGAGGCCCGCGGTCCGCTTAATGGACATGCCGATATTCTGCAGAAAAAGACGTTCCATCTGCCTCTGGCTCACACAACTGTACTCGCAAATCTCTTTTACAGAAATATTGCCCATTCCATACAAGATTCTTTCAATGGAATGATAGAGATTGGAATTGTAACGGCTCTTAGCTGTTGTTCGCAGCAGTTTTTTATAAGATGGCTTTCCATCCAGGCAATCCGTTCACTGGTATCTGCCATGTAAAAAAGTGCCTCGTATTCCCCAAATGTCATCCGGTCTACTGATGCGAAATCAAATGTTTGATTGTAAAGCTCCCTCATCTCCACATCTAAAAACAAGCGCACTGCCCAAAAAAAAAACGAACCGCAAAGGTCGTCACGTTCTCACGCACTGGCTTCTGTTCAATGCGTTTCGGGGAATCTGCAAGGCCACAGAGACGGCTTGTGATGGTACAGGCTGTATGATCGATCTCTATGATAATATCCGCACAGGTATCCGGAATTACCAGCACCTCCCGGCTCATGGCTTCTCCTATACCGCTTTCCCCACCCGTCTCCCAAAAACAGGCAATATAGGGGGCAAGCTGGCTGCACGGGGCATACTCAGAATAGGAACTTCCAGTGAGAAACGGTCGTGATGTCGGTCTGTATTGTTTATGAGAATGAAGGTCTCATGTTTATGCCTCCCTTATCTCCTCTTCTATTTTGGGCATTTTACAGGGCAGTCCCCTTTTGTGGCACAAAGAATTCATCCATGGATATACCTTCATGTGTGAGCAGTGCTATCTTTTTATCAATGCCGCCAGCATACCCAGTCAGACTGCCATTGGAACCGACCACACGATGACAGGGGATGATGATGGAAATGGGATTATGTCCTACCGCCCCGCCCACTGCCTGCGCTGACATTCTGTCAAGGCCCTGCCTTGTGGCCACTTTTTCAGCTATCTCACCATAGGTAGTGACCTCGCCATATGGAATCTCCATGAGGATTTCCCATATCCTCTTCCGAAATTCACTGCCTTCAGGCGCAAGGGGTAATTCCTTGGTTTGCGGCTTTTCTCCGCCAAAATAGCGGTCCAGCCAGGTTTTTGCCTGAACAAGCACTGCCAGTTCATGACATGTCTTTGTTTCCTCTTTGATGGAACTGAAAAAATATTTTTGATTTTCTATCCAGAGACCGATCAATGCTTCGTGTTTCGCAGCGATCAAAATCCTTCCAACCGGTGAGGCATAATCTGTTGTATATATCATAAGCGTAGTCTCCTCTCGTCTTTCATCCGCTCTCTCTGCAGATCCTTGTATATATTCAGCCGCTTCTGTTCCTTGTTGCAAAATTAAATCTTTCTATTTGTACGGCACCAGTGAACCACCTCTGTTACTAACTTATTTTGAGTTATCCGGAATGGTTAAAACAACCGTATATTCACAAGCGCCGTCATCTCCGGAGAGGATAAAATCGTTTCTTCCCTTACATTCAGATCATGTATTTTTTATTATATAGCATAGTCAGCTTTTGTCAACAAAACACATTTCCATTCCATAAAAGAATCCGAAAAAACGGAGCGGATGAAAACCGCCCCGTTACGCTCACGCATGAATTTTCAGTGTTTATTCCCATTTAAAAAAACGAAATGCTGTCACGGTACAAAATATGACAATCACAGCCATAAGAATAATGGAAATCAGTACATGATCTACACTTTCTCCAAGAGAAGCTGCCTTCAGTAGTTTTATCCCCTGCGTCAAAGGCAGCACATTAGCCGCCTTCTGCATGGTATCAGGCATGACCTCATAGGGAAGCGTTGCACCGGAAAATATCAGCATGGGGAAATACAATATACTTGCGATCACACCTGCTATTTTCGTATTTGGCGCAATACCTCCCACCATCATGCCAATGCTGAACATGGATACCAGCACTAAAAGATAGCCTCCCAGAAACTGTAACACGGACCCGCGAAATTCATATCCGAAGAAAACTGCCGCCGTAAGATACAGTAATAAAAAGGAGATCACCGCATATAGGGTATAGATGACTACCTGCACAAATAAGATCATGGAGGGACTCACAGGTGTGACTTTATAACGCTTCAGTATATGTCTGCTGCGGTAATCGGAGACAACCAACGGCAGTCCCATGACACCGCCGGCACAGATAGAGATTGTGGCAATGGCTCCAAAAGATTGTTCCAGAAAAGTAAATTCCGCGCCCGGATAGGCAGGTTTATCCCCGTATAGGATCCCCAGAATAACCAATACCACAATTGGAACACAGATTGCAAAAATGAACATATCCATTCCCCGCAGCGACAAACTCAGTTCTGTTTTTAACATGGTTTTAAATGTTTTCATTGTTCTGTTCCTCCTCGTCTGTGTACCAAAGATAAGCATCCTCAAATTTCTTATATGGGCTTTTTTCTACAGCCTCAGAAACCGTGCCGTAAAAAACGATTTTCCCCTCCCGCAGAATGCAGATGCAGTCACATAAAGCTTCCACCTCATCCATGAAATGTGAGGTCAAAAAAATAGTCAACCCTTTTTCCTTAAGGTCTGAAAGGATCTTCCAGACCTCCCGGCGCGCCTTTGCATCCAGTCCGGTAGTCAGTTCATCTAAAAATACCACTTCTGGATTGGGTATCAGTGCCAGAACAATGAACAGACGCTGTTTCTGCCCGCCGGATAAATCCTTGACAAGACTTTTCCTTTTATCCGCAATCCCGAACCTTGCAAGCAGTTCAAAGGGATCCGCAGATTTTTTGTATAAAGAGGCCGTCACCCGGCAAAGCTCCGCCACTGTGATCTGCTCCTGATAGCTGCTCTCCTGAAACTGAACCCCCACCTTCTCAAAAAGTTTTTTCCGGTCTTTCAAGGGGTCTGTCCCTAAAATACGGACAACCCCCTGGTCAGCCTTTTTCGTACCCAGAATACATTCAATTGTGGTGGATTTTCCCGCGCCATTGGCCCCGAGCAGGCCAAAAACCATCCCCCTGGCAGCCGATAAATTTATGTTGTCGACTGCGGTCAGTTCACCGTAAGATTTTGTAAGCTGCCTGACTTTGATCACTTCCTGCATATGATTTTCCTCCTATTTGTTTTATCAAGGTCAAGGATATCACGAAAAAAAACATTGGTGTTAAAGTGTAGGGTTGAAACTCAATTATCATTATTCAGGTACCGTTCGCAAAGGGGAAGGTGTTCAAAAAGACCTTTCATATGGTGAGGCAATTAGGTGAACGCTACGAACAAACGACAACATGCATTTAAAAAAAGATTTCTGGGATATCTAAAATTAAGGCGCAGTACGCCTTAGTCCAACGAAGCGTACTGCGCCTAATGCTTATTAGCGCAAATAACATTGGTGGTAAAATAGAGGGGTTAAGAAAATCTGCTTTTCATATCTTTTAGTTTAAGAATCATTTTCTCCGCATTGTCCATTGCAGCCATGAGGGACGTCACCAGTTTATCACATACGGCAATGATTTCTGTATCTTCTCTTGGTGTGTCCAGTGCTTTTTTTATATCTATCTCAGGATCTTGGGATAACTGAACAAGCATTGTCAAAATGGCCTCCAATGAATAATTGGCACATCTCAGGGAACGGATGATCTTTAGCCGTTTTATATCTTCATCGGAATAAACACGATACCCATTGCGCTTGCGCCGGACAGTCAGCAGGCCATTCATTTCCCAATTTCTCAAAGTATCCATAGAAATTTTCAGGTATTCGGATACTTCTTTCCTTTTCATTGCGTGGATGTTTTCTTCCGTCCGGCCGTCTAAAATCTGTTTTGCGATCACAATGGCCTCCTCCGCATTGGCTATTTCCTCCCGGACCTGCATCAGATATTCCTGTGTGAGCTTCAAAGCCGTATCATAGTCACCTGCTGCGGATGTTTTTACCATACGCACAATTTTTTTCCGCAGTCCGTTTTGCAGCACCTCAATCTGAAACGCAAGGCGTGCAAGCCGGAATTGTTCTACATGAACATCTGTAAAAACCCTGTAACCATTTGGCTGTCTCTCTGGTTTTGGAATCAACTCCAAATCTTCATACATACGAACCGTGTTGGGATGAATGCCAATGAGTTGTGCAATTTCTAAAGTTTTATATGTTTTCATTTATGAATACCTCCTTACAAAATTACATTACCACCAATAAAAAGTCTGGTGTTATAGTGGAGGGTATTTTTATTATTCCTGTCCTTCCCCACCGGATATGCTGACACAGAACGATGGACTTTTGACTCCCTAAGAAAATGGCACATATAAACGCTGAGAAAATTTGCACCATATTGAAATGAAGGAGGGCAAAAAGAGCAGACCCAACTGCATCAAAGACAGAAGTTCGCGTCCATTGTTGCAGCCAAACTGGGAAATGGTTTTCTCTTTGAAATCTATACTTCCAGTTCTTTTATGACATCCGGGCAGAAAAACGGAAGTCTCTCATGTATTAATTGTGCCCTCCGCGCTTTTCCCTGTGTGCTGTTATGATCGTCCAGCTATTGGCATTTACAGTTATCACACAGCCATCTATACTCACATACCAATTTTTTCCTTTTCTTGTGACACTGGCACGTGGTGATTGTATTTTTGTTTTGCACCATTCCACCACCAGATCCGTGTCCAGTGAAAGATTCCTTTTGATCCGTACAACACCCATTTCTGTTGTATGTAATTTGTCCAGGTTTTCAAGCAAGGCATTCTTTATCTCTTTCTCCATTGTCACTTCCCTATGCTGACTTTATTTTTTGTTTTTTACTCAGATAAAAATTCAGAGCAACACAGATGACCATTACAATGGCTGCAAGAATCAATGGCATCTCTTCTCTAGAATACAGGCTGATCAGCATAAGCACCAGAGACACCAATTGCAAAATGCGGGTAACCATATCTATTTTCATATCACTTCACATCCTTTTCGTATTTAAATACCAGACAATATCCCGCACGCATATCAGTCAGGGGCCATGAAAGGCCCCCTTTTTACTGCTGCTGTAATTACTGATTGTTTTCACGAAGCTGTTCTGCACAGCCGGATTGAATCGCTTCTATCTTCTGCGCGATCTTTTCTTTTGGCCAGTCCCACCACTTGAGTGCAAGCAGTGCCGAAATGGTTTCCTCTGAAAAGCGCTTTCTTATGGGCTTCTCAGGTATCCCTCCCACAATTGTATAGGGCAAAACATCCTTAGTCACAACCGCACGGGCTACTATAACTGCCCCGTCTCCAATGGTGACACCTGCCATGATCACAGCCTCGTAACCGATCCACACGTCACTGCCGATCACAATATCTCCTTTGTTGTCCCAGGAATCCGTCACATTCTTTTTATCCAGCCCCCACTCTTCAAAGAAAAGCGGAAACGGATATGTTGACAAAGAGCGGAACGTATGATTGGCGCTGTTAAACAGAAATTTCGCGCCACAGGCAATCGAACAGAATTTCCCGATGATCAGTTTATCCTTGTTTATCGGATAATGATATAATACGTTATTCTTTTCAAACAGCACCGGGTCATGGACAAAATCGTTATACATTGTATATTCGCCCACGGTTATGCCAGGGTCTGTGATCACACTTTTTAAATAAATAGTCTGTTTATCTCCTGTGCGGGGATAAATCTCTTTCTCCGGAATAGTCATATAAAATCCTCCTAAAATCAATATTTGGTCTCTAAGCTATTCCGGCCATTACAATACAACGTTTCACCTCATACCACCTCTACTTACAGAAATTCCGGTTCCCGGTCTTTATCCGTTCTTATACATTGGTCCCTTACAGTATAACATAGAGCGGCGTACAGAACAAGCGTTCTTTTCAAAAAGGAGCTGTACCCCATCATCTGGTGCATCAGCTCCTTTTTACTGCTGTTCTACTCTTTTGTACAAATGATCTTCACATCATATTTTGAAAGTGTATCCCCGCTTCGCACAGGTTCTCCTGTCAGAACATCTGTATTTCCCGCAAGACAGGACGGGATTTCCAGTTCTTCCTCCTTAAAGTCCCTGCGTGTAAACCGAGGGGAATTTGTATCCATTATGGGACCGTCCGGCTCTGGAAAAAGCACGCTTCTTTATATCCTTGGAGGACTGGACGCGCCTACCAGCGGCCATGTTTTTCTAAACGGAACGGACATCTCCGGTTTTGACGATGAAAAAATGAGCCGTATACGAAGACAAAAAATAGGGTTTGTCTTTCAGTTCTACAATCTCATCCCCAATCTGAACGTGGAAGAGAATATTATGCTGCCGCTGCTACTGGACGGCAAAAAAACAAAAGATCACCAGGAACAGATCAGCCGGATTCTGGAGGTCACCGGACTGTCAGACCGGCGCAGACATACACCCAGGGAACTCTCCGGCGGCCAGCAGCAGCGGGTAGCCATCGCCCGCGCACTGATCGGCAGTCCTGAAATCCTTTTTGCAGATGAACCAACGGGAAATCTGGACAGCAAAACAGGGACAGAGATCATGAACCTGCTCTGTGAGATCAACCGCAGGAGCGGACAGACGATCATCATGGTGACCCATTCACCGGAGGCTGCCAAATGCAGCAGCCGCATGATCACCGTGCAGGATGGCGCCCTTATCTGACTGCACCGCTCTTGGCATAAAAGAGCAAAAAAAGTCAGGACATTTATTTTATATACTGTTATAATGGATGATATTTCGTAACTGTGAGGGTACTGAACAGTTACGGTACTTCAAAAAAGAAAGTGAGGAACAGCATGTCTCATAAAGAAAAAATCATCATCCAGGGGTTGAAGCAGAATAACTTAAAAAATGTATCTTTAGAAATACCCAAAGAAAAAATCGTTGTCTTTACAGGTGTTTCCGGTTCCGGCAAGTCCAGTATTGTATTTGATACCATAGCAGCCGAAAGCCAGAGGCAGATGAATGAGACCTACACGGCATTTATCCGCGGCAGACTGCCCAAATACAAAAAACCGAGGGTGGATTTTATAGACAATCTCACCGCATCTGTCATTATAGACCAGTCAAGACTGGGGGGAAACGCCCGGTCCACAGTTGGGACCATCAGTGATATGTATTCCGCCCTGCGTCTGCTCTTTTCCCGGATCGGAGAACCTTACGTGGGGACAGCGTCCTACTTCTCCTTTAATGATCCCAACGGAATGTGTCCGGAATGCTCCGGTATCGGCAAGATCCTGGATTTGGATATGGATCAGGTCCTGGCTCCGGATAAAAGCTGGAATGAAAGTATGGTAGAACTTCCAGCATTCCATGCAGGGAATTGGTATTGGAAACAATATACCCAGAGCGGGCTGTTTGATCTGGATAAAAAATGGAAGGACTACTCTGAAAAAGAGAGAAATCTTCTGCTATATGGCGCATATGAGCGAGGCCAGGAACAAGTAAATAAAAAGATAGAAGGGATTTACAACCACCTGAACCGGCTGCTTATCAAACGGGATCTGTCAAACTCCAGTGACCGCTCCCTTCTCCGTCTGAAGAAACTGGTAAAAGAGCGGGAATGCCCTGTCTGCCGTGGAAAGCGGCTGAATAAAGCCGCGCTCTCCTGTCGGGTGAACGGATACCGCATTGACGAAATGTGTGATATGGAATTCACAAAACTCTGCACTATCCTGCAGGCGATCACCGATCCCAGAGGGCAGGCTATTGTCAACACCCTGACGTCTTCCCTGACCCGCATGATTGATATCGGACTTCCCTATCTCAGCATGAACCGGGAATCCACTACCCTGTCAGGAGGGGAAGCACAGCGTCTGAAACTGGTCCGCTATATGGGCAGCTCCCTCACAGGCATGACTTACATTTTTGATGAACCGAGTACCGGAATGCATCCACGGGATGTCCACCGTATGACTAAACTGCTGCAGAGCCTGCGAAATAGAGGGAACACCGTCCTTGTGGTGGAGCATGACAAGGATGTTATCTCCGTTGCGGATGAGGTGATTGATGTAGGCCCTCTGGCAGGCAGAAACGGCGGACAGATTTTGTATCAGGGCAGTTATGAAGGGCTGCTCCACTCCAAAACACTGACGGGGAACGCCATGCTGGAATATATCCCCATCAAACCAAACCCCAGAAAAGCCAGCCAGTTCCTGCCGGTAAGAAACGCAGATATTCACAATCTGAAACAAGTCTCTGTTGATATCCCAACCAATGTGCTGACTGTTGTCACCGGTGTGGCCGGCTCCGGCAAGTCCAGCCTGATCCGCGATGTGTTCGCACAGCAGTATGCGGACCGAGTGGTCCTGGTGGACCAGTCTCCTATCACAGCCACCGGCCGTTCCACACCGGCAACGTTTTTGGGGTTCTTTGACGATATCCGCAAACTGCTGGCAGCAGAAAACGGAGTAGATGCCTCCCTCTTTTCATTTAACAGCAAAGGCGCCTGCCCCGCCTGCAAAGGAAAGGGTATTGTTGTAACAGAACTGGTCTTTATGGACCCTGTCACTACAGTGTGCGAAGTCTGTGAGGGCAGCCGGTACAGCGGGGAAGCATTGTCTTACCGGTTTAAAGGTAAAAATATTTTAGATATCCTGAACATGACTGCTGAGGAAGCTGCGGAGTTCTTCCAGGAAAACAAAAAAATCCGCAGACAACTCCAGGCCATGATTGAGGTGGGACTTTCCTACCTGACTCTCGGACAGCCTCTCTCCACGCTCTCCGGAGGTGAGCGTCAGAGGGTGAAACTGGCAAAACACCTGGACAAAAAAGGGAATATCTACCTTCTGGACGAACCCACAACAGGACTGCACGCCTCAGATGTAAAAAATATCATGAGACTTTTGGACGGATTTGTGAAGCGCGGCAGCACGGTCATTGTGATCGAACATAATCTGGATGTTATGAAACAGGCCGATTATATCATAGACGTGGGACCTGACGGCGGAACTTCCGGAGGCCGGATAGTCTTTACCGGTACCCCTCAGGAAATGGCGGACAGCGCGGACACCATTACAGCCAGATACCTCCGAAAATCTTTGGAACATTGATCCCTTCATCTTTTCCTGAAAATGGTGTATTGACCTTTCCCTTAGGGCAAGGTGTAAGATAAGGCAAGAAACACGAAAGGGAGGGCTGCTATTGTTAACCATCGGCGAATTTTCAAATATATGCAAGGTATCTGCTAAGACGCTCCGCTATTATGCGGAAATCGGGCTGATCCAACCTGAGGAGATCGATCCGGAAAATGGATATCGCTATTATTCCATAGATCAGCTGGAAACCATGCTGTTTATCAATCGTCTGAAATCCTATAATTTTTCTTTGGAGGAAATCAAAACCATACGAAACACGGAAGAATTACAGGACGAGGCACTTTGTCTGGCACTTATGAAAAAAGAAAAGGAAATTGAAAAACAGGTGCGGGAATACCAAAAGACACTGGAGCAGCTAAATCAGGATATCTCCAACTTAAAACAGGGAAACTCCATTATGTCTTATATGGAAAACATTAATATCCGGCTTACGGAAGTACCTGAAATGTACCTTATATCTATTCGCAAAATGGTACACGAGTATGAATTTCCCGAAGAATATGGAAAATGCTACGGACAATTATTTAAAAAAATAAAGGATAAAAGACTGACGCCTGCAGCTCCACCCATGGTCCTTTTCCACAGTGACGAATTCAGCCCCTTTGGTCTGGATACGGAATTTGCTGTCCCGGTGAAGGAATACGCCACAGGAACCAGGAATTTCTGCCCCGGTCTGTGTATAAAGACAGTCCTGCACGGCTCCTACACAGAACTGCCCTCCGTATATGCGAAACAGCGGGAATGGGCAGAAAGAGAGGGGTATGAAGGAAGCAGCCTTCTGTATGAAGTGTATATCACAGATCCCTCCCGGGCTGCATCAGAAAATGAGCTGATCACCGAAATATATTATCTTGTCAAAAAGAAGACATTATAAGTCCGGGGCAGGAAAACAAACCATTAAGGAGAACACCAAATGAATCAGGAAAAGATAACAGAACTGGAAAAAGTCATAAACAAAGATCACAGCAATATCGGGGGCATGGTTGTCCTAAAAAACGGAGAAACCTTATATGAGAAGTATTTTAACGGATGCACTGCTGACTGCCATATACATGTGTACTCCGTTACAAAAAGTATCCTTTCGGTATTGGTCGGAATTGCCATGGACCAGGGATATATCAAAAGTGTCAGTCAAAAAGTGCTGGATTTCTTCCCGGACTACACCGTGAAAAAAGGAGAAAAAACCATACAAAATATTACACTGGAACATCTGCTGACCATGACAGCACCTTACAAATATAAGTTCGCGCCTTATATAAAATATTTTACCAGTGACAATTTTGTCAAATTCACGCTCAATCTATTGGGAGGCCGGGGGCAGATTGGGGACTTTTGTTATACTCCCCTTATCGGACCCGATATCTTATCCGGCATCCTCTCCAATTCCACAGGCCGGTCTGTATTTGATTTCGCGTCAGAGAATTTATTTTCTCCCCTGGGAATTGCCGTTGCGCGCAGTTTAACGTTTCAAAGTAAAGAGGAGCAAATGGCATTCAATACGTCCACAAATATCAGCGGCTGGGCCTCCGACCCGGCCGGGAACAATACAGGGGGCTGGGGACTTTCGCTTTCACCTGTGGATATGGCAAAAATAGGGCAGTTATACTTAAATGGCGGAGTGTGGAACGGAAAACAAATTGTATCCAAAAGCTGGATAGAGGAGAGCACAAAAGAACACAGCCGATGGGAAAAATGCAGTCTTCCTTATGGATATTTATGGTGGATATCCGGGGATACGGAGCAAGGATTTTCTGCTATGGGAGATGGGGGAAATGTTATTTATGTGAATACGCACAGGGAGATGGTGGTTTCCATTGCTTCTCTTTTTACGAAGAATGTTAAAGACCGGATCGCTTTTATCAAAGATTATGTGGAACCTGCCTTTGACAAAAATTTCTCTTGATCTTTATATGAATCATAAAAGGCTTTCTATGATATAGCATCCATCATAGAAAGCCTTATTTAAACACCCGCAGAGACCATTCCACATGATCTGCCAGCGCTTTCTCCAATGCATCTTCTTCCTTATTCTCAAGGAGGCGTAAAATCCTGAGATGCTGCGCCGTGCTTTCCTGCATATTCAAGAGATTTCCGGACGGCGCCGGCAAGTATCCGAAGCGCTTCCCGGACAGGGGGCCGGCCCATCTCCAGTTCTGCCGCGATTTTGGACTTTATCTAGCATCATTCGGCAAACGGCCAAAAAGAGGCTTTAAAACTCCTGGAAAAATACAAACCATCTGTGATTTGCTGCAGACACCCTCTCTTCCACTTCTCTCACCAAATCTCCTATGCAGCTTTAATAATCTCCAACTTGTAAACAAAAAATTGGCTGTATAAACTTAACTACAATTGGTTGTTGATATACAGCCAATTCCCATTTATACTATTCATTGGACCGAACCAAATGGAGGAGCCAATGAGAATCCAAATAGACAAATCAATAAAGACACCCCTATACAAACAAATTGCGGAACAGATACAGTCTCAGATCATATCCGGTGAAATTCCCGATGGTTTTCAATTCCCATCGGAACGCCAGTTAGCCGATACACTGGGTGTAAACCGCACAACTGTGCTGAACGCATATAAAGAATTAAAGGCCGACGGGCTGCTCACCTCCCACGTGGGAAGGGGAACCATTGCTGTCAAAGAGACAGCACCCGCAGTCCGCAAAACAGAATCCCGTAAAGAACCTATGTGGGAGTATCTGTTCAGTGATTATCTGAAGAACCGTGATACCTTTGATGTGAATAAATATCTGGAAATGGCAAACCAAAAGGATGTCATATCCTTCGCGGCCGGAATCGCCTCCTTTGAAAATCCTCCGATTCAGGCATTCAAAGGAATGGAACACGACTTATTGTCCAATCCCAAAGGACTGCTTGTCTCTCCCGTGGCAGGTTTTTCCTCTCTGCGAAAGGTCATGGCGTCCTATATGCAAAAGCGCTCCTGCTTCTGCCACCCTTCCGAGATTATGATCGTTTCCGGTTCACAGGAGGGCATAGACCTGGCAGCCCGGGCCTTTGTCAACCCGGGGGATATTGTGCTGATTGAAGAGCCGTCCTTTTTCCCTGCAATACAGAGTTTCCGCGCTATGGGTGCCAGACTTATGGCAGTACCCATGGAAAATGATGGGATGGACATGAAAATACTGGAGCAGCTTTTGATCCGTTATCACCCCAAATTAATCTACACCATGCCCACATACCATAATCCCTGCGGTGTATGCATGAGCACCGCCAAGAGGGTCCGGCTTCTGGAATTGGCTGGTAAATATGCCATACCAATTCTGGAGGATGACCCCTACAGTGAACTGAGTTTTGAGGGGCAGACCACTGCGCCTTTGAAAACAATGGATAAGAACGGGAATGTCATCTATCTCAGTTCTTTTTCCAAAACCATCTACCCCGGTCTGCGCCTGGGCTGGATCTGCGCGGACAAAAAACTGATCCATCATTTTTCCAGTATCCGGCAGCTTGTGGATTTACATTCCTGCTGCATATCACAGCAAATTGTGGAACGGTTTATTGTAAATGGCGAGATGGAAAAATATGTGGAATTCATACGCAGGGAGTACCGGGAAAGAAGAGACATGATGGTGGATGCCCTGAAACAGTATGCTCCTTTTGAATTGTCCTTTGCTATACCGGACGGCGGGTATTACCTGTGGTGCAGGCTCCCGGACGGCCTGTCAGCAGATCTGCTGGCTTCGCAGGCGGCCAAAAACGGAGTCGCCATTCTGCCCGGAATGCCCGCTTATCTGACAAAACAAAAGGGGGAAAGCTATATCCGCTTAAACTTTACCTTTCCCCCAAAGGATAAAATCGTTTATGGTATTAAAATTTTATGTGACGTGATAAGAAAACTGCTCATGGCTCATCAGGAGGACGAACCATGGCATGACAATGAAATAAACCCTATATTATAAATATGTAAAGGAGTTTTCTCATGGAATACAAATATGCGAAAAGAATGTCATCTGTTACCGCTTCCGAGATCAGGGAGCTTTTGAAACTCACAGAGCAGCCGGAAGTCATTTCCTTTGCCGGAGGACTGCCGGCCCCTGAACTGTTCCCCATAGAGGAGATCAAAACTGTCAACAATTATGTTCTGGACCATAACGGGGAACACGCATTGCAATATGCCACCACGGAAGGTTATCAGCCTCTCAGGGAATGGATTGCCAAGCGGATGAATACCCGGCTCGGCACATCTTTCTGTGATGAAAATATTTTGATCACCCATGGCTCCCAGCAGGCCCTTGACCTTTCCGGAAAAGTTTTCTTGGACGAAGGGGATGTGGTGCTGTGTGAAAGCCCCACTTATCTGGCCGCCCTCAGCGCTTTTAAAGCATATAGCTGTAAATTCGCAGAAATCCCTACAGATGATAGCGGCATGATCATGTCCGAACTGGAAAAAGCTTTGGAAAAATACCCGACAGCAAAGCTGATTTATGTGATTCCTGATTTCCAAAATCCCACAGGAAGAACCTGGAGCCTGGAACGCAGACAACAGCTTGCAGAGATTTCCGCTAAATATAATGTGGCGGTTTTAGAAGACAATCCCTATGGCGAGCTTAGATATGAGGGCGATTTTCTGCCATCCGTAAAGTCCCTTGACAAGGCAGGCAATGTTCTCTGTACAGGAACTTTTTCAAAAATCTTCTGCCCTGGCTACCGGATTGGATGGATCGCCGGGGAAAAAGAGGTCATCCGTAAATATGTTCTTGTAAAACAGGGCGTAGACCTGCAGTGTAATACCATAGCCCAGATGGTTATCTCCGCTTATCTGGAAAAATATGATATGGATGCCCATATTGATAAAATACGTGAGGTATACCGGAAACGGCGTGACACAGCTATTAAAGCTATCCGCAGCGCTTTTCCTTCGGATATTACGTTTACAAAGCCTGAAGGCGGACTTTTTCTCTGGATTGAGCTGAATGAAAAAATTGATACTACCAGGCTGCTGGAAAAGTGCCTGGAACACAACGTTGCATTTGTTCCCGGAACTTCCTTTTTTCCAAACACAAAGAAGTGTAATACTCTCAGGATAAACTTTTCTAATATGCCGGAAGATAAAATATCGGAAGGTATTATGCGCATAGGCAGAGCCTTGAATGAATTCACAGAATAGATGAAAACTAATTTCTGCTAAAAAGGAAAGCAGCCATAAACAGCCGCTTTCCTTCTCTTTAAATATCTAGTATCTCCTCTTATTCCGGATCAACAAGTATGGCAGTCTTCCCTTCTTCTGTAAGCATGACCGTTCCACAATTGGCCAGGTATCCGGGATTTCTCATATCGCCCCGCTCCAGAGTATGAAACATGTACAACCGCTTTTTTTCCGAGAAGTCCGCTTTTAGCAAGCTGATACAAATCGTTTAAGTTCTCTTCCGACTCCTTTACTTCCTTCTCTGTCTCCGTTCCACTGCATACATAAAACATATTTTTAATATACCTGTACATGGATAAGACTTGTCTCATACTACAATAAGACGATATACGGGCAGCCATTCTATTTTCTGAAGACAGGTCAGCAGCAAAGCAAAGTCATCAGCTTTATAGCGGCAAATAAAATCATTATTTCTCATTATAAAATTATATTATTTTTTATGTCCACTAAATTATTGCATAAACCATATTTTTTCTCACAAAGGCAGTGTTTAAATTATACATCCTTTAGAAATACTTTAGCTTTATATCCTATTATTCTTTAGAAGATCAGCGTACATTTAAAAAATGGGAGGTGTAAATATGAGAAAGTATTTTCAACTGTTTTGTTTTATACTTTGTTCTATATTATGTACAATACTTCTGACTTCCTGCATAGAATCAGGTTTTGACGGCAGCAGGACCGGAAATGAAAATCAGTTCATTATGAGCTACCGAATCTTCAATACAACGGATTCACAACTGCTGGAACTGGAAAAAGGAGATATGATAGATGCGGAGATCATATGTGATTCCGGCAGACTGTGGATCAAGATCCAAAAAGATCATGAGACACCTGTATATGCAGCCGAAAAAATTCTGACGTCCAATTCCTTTCAGGTCCCTATTGAAGAAAGCGGTACATATAAAATCACTGTGACGGGGGGAAAGGCGAAAGGAAGTGTTAGCTTTAAGCGGATCGAAGGCTGATAAAACAGCCACTCCATTTGACAACAAATAGGTGTGGCTGTTTTGATATACCCGGTCTAATGTACGCCTATTGCAGTATCATTGGATAAAATATTCTGCGAAGTAATACTGGAATTTCAATCATCTGCGCAAAAGCTTTTTCTGTTCTCTGTGACGCATATAAATAATCCCGGTAATATCTGCCAAGAACCAGCCAATCGGTATAGCCCACCAGATTCCTGCAACCCCTATGGCCTCTACTGGGGCTAAAATATAAGCAAGGATCACTCTGGTCCCCAGGGATATGATGGTTAAAAGCAACGACATTTCAGGCAGATTGATCCCTCTGTAATATCCATAAAGCAAAAATAAAATCCCAATTCCTATGTAAAATGTGCCCTCGATCCGCAGGTAACCCATTCCGATACTTATAATCTCCGTATCAGACGGTGACACAAATAACAGCATAAGCTCCTTTGCAAGAAGAAACACAAGTATGGAGATCACTGCGCAGAACACTGCGGAAACTGCAAAAGCCTGCCTGGTACCTTTCCCAATCCTGTCTTCTTTTCCGGCGCCGTGATTCTGGGATATGAACAGGGAAAACGCATTTCCAAATTCCTGTGCAGGCATATAGGCAAAAGAATCTATCTTGACTGCCGCTGTAAAGGCAGCCATAACTGCAACGCCGAAACTGTTTACCAGCCCCTGTATCATCAGTATACCCAGATTCATTACCGACTGCTGTATAGATGCCGCGAATGAAAATCTTGTAATTTCCTTCATGGACTCCCTTGTCAGAGAGACACGGTGCTTTCCAAACAGCCGGATCCTGAACGCCGGTTCCTTCGCCCACACATATATGGAAATACCAATCCCGGATATGGCCTGTGATATTACAGTCGCCAGTGCTGCACCTCCGATTCCCCATTGAAAGGTCACCACAAATATGATATCAAGGACAACATTCAAAACCGAGGTTGTTCCCAAAAAAACAAGCGGAATGACAGAATTACCTATAGACCTCAGAAGATAAGCATAATAATTATAGAGAAACACGAAAAATATACCGGCAAAAATTATTATCACATACTCGTGAGACATGGCTAATATTTCTGTTGGTATCTGTAGTATCCGCAAAATCTGATTGATGAATACAAACACCAGCACATTGATAACTACTGTGACAACGCCTATCAGCAGAAATGACCCCTGTACACATACCTCCATCTTTACCTTGTCCTGTTTTCCGAAATAAAAGGATACCAGAGATCCGCTGCCCATACATAATCCAATTAGTATGGAAGTTAAAAAAGTCATCAGCGTATAAGCCGCTCCCACAGAAGCCATGGCATCAGCCCCTACAAATCTGCCTACGATCAGTGTATCTGCTATGTTATAAAATTGCTGCAGAAGGTTTCCGATAATCATAGGGCCTGCAAATATTAACATAGTCTTAATAATATTTCCTGTTGTCAAATCCCTCTTCATTATTACTTCATATTCCTTTTCTCATTATTCCTATTCAATATATCATAACGCATGAAGGAATATTTGTATACTTTATGTTTTTCTGATCCGGCAGCTCTTCATAATGCAGCATACCCTGCATCCAGAGACGCCTTCAGTAAATCTTCAATCCTGTTGTCATGGATCAAGAACTGCATAAGCCTGGACAGTTTTTCTTCTCCCATTTTTTTGCCTTGCTGTTCACCTTCCCTGCGCATTTGCTGAAATGCTGTACACATATTCATCCCTTCCTCTTCTGTCCTAATGGCATCCGCGTTATCTTTTATCAGCGGAACATCCAAAAAATCTCTCATGTTGTGAAGCAGGTCCAGCATTTGTTTTGTGTGATCAACCGCATCATAAAGCATATGTCTCACCGGCATTCCATAATGAATCTGTTCGCTGGCCCATTGCTGCAAGCATGGTGCCCCAAAGGCTCCCATCCGATCCACATGCTTTTTGCACGTCACGCAGTTTTTGGATCACCACGGGCTGACCGTCTCTCCCCGGAATCTTTAGTTGTTTTTTCTCGTTCATCTCTTCCAAATACTCAGGTTTTATTATCTCCTCCCCTTGAAAGACAACGCCATTAAACAAATCTGCAAACACTTCATGATCAGACAGACGGTCATATATTTCCCCACCCTTTGCATTCCATGATACCCGGACAAAGAATAAATCTTTGCCCGGCCTTTGGGAACTGGAAAAAATCAGCCAAATGACTGCTCTGTTCTATCAATGATCTCGTCCTGCAGTGCTTTGCTCAAATTCCGGAAATGGTCACTGTATCCTGCCACACGCACGATCAGATCCTTATATTCATCCGGATGAGCCTGAGCCTCCAGAAGGGTCCTGCGGTCGATCACATTAAACTGTATGTGATGTCCATCCAGATTAAAATAAGTCCGTACCAGATTTGCCATCTGCATCAGTCCGTTCTCACCAGACACCACCTGAGGCGTAAATTTCTGGTTCAGCAGAGTTCCCCCTGTGTTTAAGTGATCCATCTTGGAACAGGATTTCACTACAGCCGTAGGACCTTGCACATCCGCCCCCTTTTCCGGGGATATTCCTTCAGATACGGGTTTATGCGCCATGCGGCCATTGGGACTTGCCAGCATCACTTCCCCAAAATAAACATGACAGGTAGTCGGCAGCATATTGATGCGGTATTTTCCGCCCTTCATATTGGGCTGCCCGGTCACACTTTCATAGTAGAACTGAAACACGTCTTTCATAATGTCATCCGCATAATCATCATCATTGCCGTACTTAGGTGTTTTATTGCTGACAAGATTCCAGATTCGGCCATGCCCCTCAAAATTGTCTCTCAGTGCCTGCATCAATTCTGACATGGTGAATTTTTTCTTGTCAAATACATTATATTTTATGGCTGTAAGGCTGTCGGTGATGGTCCCGATCCCCACTCCCTGCAGATAATTGGTATTGTATCTGGCCCCTCCGGCGTTATAATCCTTCCCCTCTGCAATGCAGTCATTGGTAATGACAGAGAGGAACGGCACCGGCATGTAGCGGGCATAAATCCCTTCAATCACATGATTACCCCGCATCTTAATATCCAGGAAATGCAGAATCTGCTTTTTATAGGCCTCGAAAAGCTCCTCATAGGATTGAAACTCCTCCGCTTTGCCAAGAGGCAGGCCAAGCATTTCCCCTGCAACAGGATCATATCCATTGCAAAGGGTAATTTCAAGTATTTTAGGCAGATTGAAATAACCGGTCAGAATATATGCTTCATTTCCAAAGGCACCTGTCTCCACACACCCGCTGGTACCGCCTTTTCTGGCATCTGCAATGGATTTTCCCGCGTTTAGAAGCTCCTGGATTATACTCTCTGTATTATAAAAGGCCGGCTGTCCCCATCCTTTTCTAGAAATCTCACATGCTTTTAATAAAAACTCCTGAGGCGTCTTTTTACTGATCTGCACATTTGAACTGGGCTGCAGTAATTTCATCTCATCCATACATTCCAGGATCAGATAGCTCACTTCATTGACACCGTCATGTCCCTTTGGTGTTACCCCGCCGGTATTGATATTGGCAAAGTCTGTGTAAGTACCGCTTTCTTTCAATGTGATTCCCACTTTTGGCGGCGCAGGCTGATTGTTGAATTTCACCCACAGGCATTCCAACAGCTCTTTTGCACGTTCCCGGTCCAGAACCCCCTCTTTTACATCCTTTCTGTAGAAGGGGATCAAGTGCTGGTCAAGCCGGCCGGGGCTGTAAGCATCCCATGGGTTCAGCTCACTTGTCACAGCCAGATGAACAAACCAATACATCTGAAGGGCCTGCCAGTATGTCTCCGGTTTGTGCGCCGGAACAACGCTGCAGTTTTGGGCGATCTGCAAAAGCTCCTCCCTGCGGACACTATCCTCCTCTTTTTCCGCCAGCTCCAGCGCATAGTCATGATACCGCCTGCCCAGAAGTATTACCGCGTCACAGGCAATTTCCATGGCGTGAAGCTCATTCTCTTTGTCCAGGGCTTCCGGGTCCTGGCTGTAATCCAGATTCTTCCATGCCTCTTGAATTTTCTTTTTATAGTCCAGAAGCCCTCTCTTGTAAATATTCTCAGAACCCACAGTATGACCCGGGCCTCTCTGTTCCATAAATTCCGTGAAGATTCCGCATTCATATGCTTTCTTCCATTCTGGTGTCATTTTTTCCAGGATCCGGTGCCGGATGGAACGCCTTTCCCAAAAAGGGATCATCTTCTTTTCCTGAAACGTATAATCCTCCTCCTGCACCTTGAAGCTGATCAGATCCCTGTCATTCATCACATGAAGGTCCTGCACGGTATGACAGCACAGTTCCGGAAACGTAGGGGCTGCCTGAGGCCCGTTTCCCTTCTCACCCACCAACAATTCACCTTCACCTATGTACAATGTCTTTTCGGCAAAATAGTGTTTTAAAACCAATGCCCGAAGTTCCGGCACGGATACGGTGCCTTCGTATCTGCGGTACACCTCTGTCTCTATTTTTGCACGTTCCATATCAATATGCGCTTCTGTCTCCAGGCTCTCCCTGCGAAGCCTTCGGATTCTTTCGTTCATTCCCTGTTCCATCTACATTAACCTCCTATTCCGGCCTGATATCCCCGCGCCAGGCACATATCCAGCAGTTCCTGCATGCGTGATTCCTTGGGGGTGGTAAAATCCCTGCCCTGGTATTTTTGACCCAGCCTTGGATACTTTCCGCTCCCTGTATTATGGTAAGGCAGCAGGTGAATCCATTTTGGTGTAATGGAGTGGGAACTGAGAAACTCCAAGGTTTCCTCCATATTCCTATCCGTATCATTTACACCGCCCACGACCGGAATACGAATCCAGATGGCTGCTTTGCTTTTGGAAAGCCTTATGAGGTTTTCCAGGATTTCTTCATTTCCTACCCCGGTCATTTTCTGATGCAGCCGGGAATCCATAAGTTTTATATCATATAAAAAGGTATCTGTATAAGGAATTATCCGCGCTATATTCTTCCATGGTATGTATCCGCAGGTATCTACGTTTACCCGTATCCCCCGCTTAGTCAGCTCAAGCATCAGCTGCTCCACAAAATCCATGTCCCTGGCCAGTACCTCTCCCCCTGAGAGAGTAACCCCGCCGTGAGACTGTTCATAAAAGGGCTGGTCTTTTACTGCTTCCGCAGCCAGTTCCTCCACTGTATATTCTCTGCCTGCGAATTCCCTGGCATTTTGCAGACAGTATTCTTCACATGTATGGCAGATTCCACATTTATTTACATCTGTCACCGGTTTGTGTCCATCCATGGAAACAGCTCCGCTTGGACAAGCCCCAGCACATTCTCCGCACCCTGCACATTTTTCCTGATTCCACATGAACTGCTGCCCATAATCCTGCGTCTCCGGATTATGGCACCAGATACAGGAAAGCGGGCATCCCTTAAAAAATATAGTGGTGCGTATTCCTTCCCCATCGTGTATGGAAAACTTCTGTATGTCCGTCACCAATTGCACTTCCATCTAAGCTGTATACCTCTCTTTGCATGCTTTAGGCTGAAAACCAGTCTACAAACAGCATTATATTCCCCCCATACCTGAAAGTCAACGGATGCACGTTTGGTTTCCCAAGACAACTGGAATCCATTGCACTTGGTATGCTGCTGGAGCACGTCCAAGTGCGTTATTCTGTCTCAGCAGGAATAACCCAGATTTCCATATAATGAATACCATCCATATTTTTATAATATTTTTCAGCAGAGAAAGGCTTCGTTGCCAGTTTATGGTGGGGCAGCCAGGTGCCGAAAAGGTATTTTCCCGCTTGATCCAGCGCTGTTGTCACTAGCGCTTCAAAACTTTCTGCCTCAATACTGCAGACAAGATATTCCCCTGCGGGCAGTTCTTGTTTCGCCAGCGCTTCCGGCATGCCCGCTCCGCCTGCAAGACCTCCTGCAAAATAGGTAAATTCCCCTTTCCGGGGTTCCTGCATGTATGACATTCCCAACTCAGCTTCCGGGTTCAGATAATCCGCAAACGCTTCCTTTTCTTTGTGGTATCTCTTCCATAACTGGCCAGGTATATCCACTCCTGTGCTTTCACCTGCCGGAATCTGTCCCTCTATTTTTACCTTTGTCTCAAATCCAAGATACACCTCCGGATAGTCCAGTGTTCTTCTATTGATCTCCAAAACCATATTACCCGCAAGCAGCGGAACCCCTTCATCAATCATGGTATAAACCATAGATATCTCAGGCTTTATAAAGGTATTCAAAAGCGGACGTGTGTCTCTGTATTCCTCCGGTGTTAACCCATATGCAGTTTTAAATGCTCTGGTGAAATTTGCATGGCTGGAAAATCCGTACTCCAGGGCAATATCCAGAATTCTCATATCGCCCTTATCCAATTCCGCTGTCACGAGTGCCAGTCGACGCAGTTTGATATATTCCTGGACCGTTTTATTTATCAGACGTTTAAAGAGCCTCTGAAAATAGAAAGGGGACAGCCCTGCTATGTCAGACAGGGTTTCCGCGTTGATATCCTCCTTGATATGTGCTTCCATGTAATCTAAAGTCTTTTGTATAGCTTCCCATGCGTGCATTGTGCGCACCTCCTTATTTGATATGGCGTAACTTGTTCATGCGCTGACCTGCCAAACAGTTACGATATGGTTATACTATCAGATAAAATTGGTGCCCGCTTTTCACCCAATGCTCATTTTTTACGGTATTCCTCCTTATACACAAGTTTTTGAAACAGTTCTATCCACTCCTCAAACTGCCTCAGCATTTCATCCAGGCAAAATTCTGCACCTTATCATGTATATATCCGTCCCCCATCCAGCGCAGCATTTTATAAACCTTAAATGGATCAACATCATTTTTAAATTTATAAGTATCTATATGACCAAAGCATACCTGAAACAATACGTCATCTTGCATTGTATTTACATTTTTAAGTTCATCTGATACATCTTCCTTTTCAGAATAAAAGGCACGCAGAGCAAAATCCAGTATAAAAGGATACTTATCCAATATTTTCACTTTATAAGTGCCTGCATATCGTAAGAGTTCAAAGAAATCTGTTATGGATTTAAATCTTTCATCAACAATCGATTCCTTCCTGGTTTCTATCAGGCAATTGTATATATACAGATATTATTCTTTCTTATTGCGAAAATAGTAAAACAATAATCCTTTTGAGATTCCTGCTTTTGCCGCCATCAAATCCGTGGATGCCCTTTTGTATTCATTTTTCCCAAATACCTCCATTGCGGCATTTATGACGGCCTGTTGTTTCTCTTGCGGAAGAGAAGAAAACTTTTCATTCATTTAGGCTATCCTTTCCATTCATGCATGTGCACATGGTTCTCCGTGGGGCCTCCGCCTCCGTTTTCCAGACAGGCTATAGAACCGTCCTGTATTTCGCCCATTTTCCCAAATAATTTTTTTACATTAAAATTTATATGTTTGGGAGGTGTCATAAATCCTTCCATATTTTTTTCCTTTCCGGCTTGTGATAAGTCTCTTCCAGAATCATTTGCCTGTTCCCTGTCTTGAAACTGCTTGTATGCAGCAGCAGTTCATAACTTCCAAGTATCAAAAAAACTCCTGCCCCAAAGGAACAGAAGTTAGAGTTTCCGTCAACGCCTACATAGCAGTTCAGGCTGCCCTCATAAGCCCATTCACAGTTACAGGCAAAAATTCAAACAGAATCGAAGCGCAGACCCGCTGAATAGTTATAATTACCTATCATAATAAAACAGTTATGTGACTGTGTCAATCTTTTTTAATCTCTTTTAACGCATTCAGTGTTTCATCCAGGTTGATCTTATGCCAGTTTTTGCCCAGGTCCTCATTTGCCAGAAGTCCTTTAAGACGGAAATCACTTAATTCCTTTTGCTGGGTTGACAGCCGAAGCTCATCGTGTTCTGTTTTAATCGTTATAATATAATTAAGAGCAGAGGTTGACACCTGAATACTTTCTATTGTCTCAAAGGGGATTGCCAATGCCACCTCTTTTTTCAATCCCCTGGTCATCTTGCTGAACGGCACAAGGACCAGTTCGTCCGCACATATCTGTAGTACAAAGAATTCATTGCTGCATCCTAAAAATTTTGCGATGGAGTCACTTATGTTTGCGGGTGCATAGGATACTATAATATTTCTATTCTCTATGGGTGCATACCCCGCGCTCTTAATAATGTCCCATATTTTTGTCTGTTTTGCCATATCTTGTTCCCTCCATATATCATATCTTTTATTGTCAGATGTCTTAATATACTAGCAGCACACACCGTTATTGCCATGGCCCCCAGCACCTCTAATACTATATATCTATGTAAATCTGATGCCACGGATAAATCATAATTCTGCTTAACAAAAAAGCCTGTAAAATCCTCCATAATAAATACAAGGAACATAACAACTGCACTGGTCACAATGGCATTCTTCCGCTTTTCTTTATAAATATACCGTATTCCTGCACACCAGACCAGAATATACAGGTATTGATGCAGCACCAGTAAGCCCACATGTGCAAATATTCCCGAAAGAAATTCCACAGCCCCAAAGGCCGCCAAAAAAATATTGTACGGCAGCAGAAAAATCAGAATTCTTTTCCTGTCCGCTGCTTTTCCAAGCAGTACCCGTGTCAGTATGATCTGCTGTAGAAATTGTACTGTGATCCCAAACAGGTTGAATCCCGTAATATTCCAAAATGTCAGTTCCATACAGCCGACTTCCTTACATTCTCTGTTTTTGTTTTACAGGCATGCTCCACAGTATTGTCTTCCATAACCCTTAAACAACCGGACAAATACCATACTGCCATCTGTTTTAGCAGATTGGGCCGTACATTTTCTATGACCTGCTTGGTAATAGACGTACAATCTGTCTCCTTTTTATTCATATAACCTCCTCCAAGATATTCTGTTCATGAAAACCGTCCGGCAGATGTAAGATGGCACTGCCTGCCGGCTTTTCTTACTGTTTATAAAGGAGGACTGATACCATTGTCAATCTTGCCAAAAGCAAAGGCATGATCAGACAGCAAAAATAAGTTCATACTGTCTACCACTAAAGTATATGAATCTGAATAAAACGGAAAGGAAGTTTCATATGTTAGAATGAAAGACCGCCCCGCGGGAAAATATGTCAGGAGGATGCATGATGAACAGAATTGCAGAAAAACTATTACGGATCATCTCGGATTATGCCGATGGTTTTAAGGGTGCTTTTAACATCCGGGAAGACGGCCAGTGTGTCGGCCGGCAGTCTACACCTAATATCCGCATTGACACTAAGGAGGATGCCCCCGGCCTGGTCATCCATATAAGCCCCAATGCGCAGAAGGAAGTGGTTTACATCCCTGCCTGCGTAACTCACGGTGCTGTCGATGACCTTGTGTATAATGATTTTTATGTGGGAGCAGGAGCCGATGTGACAATTATTGCCGGATGTGGTGTCCATACAGACAGCGGCGACATGGCAAGACATAGCGGTATCCACCGTTTTTTTCTGGAAAAGGGTGCACATGTTTTATACAAGGAAAAGCATATCGGCACAGGATCCGGAACCGGAGAAAAGCGGATTGATCCCGTTACGAATGCGTTTCTGTTGGAAGACTCCGTATTGGAGATGGACACCGTGCAGCTTCAAGGCGTGGACAGCACGGTGAGAAAAACAACCGCCAGACTGGCGGCAAGGGCAAAACTGATCATTCATGAAAGTATTTTAACAGAAAAAAACGAGACCGCAGAGACGGACTTTACGGTCTCCATGGACGGAGAAGACTCCGCCGTTGATCTGATCTCCCGCTCTGTGGCAAAAGGCAGCTCCCGGCAGGCGTATCACTCCTGCATAATGGGAAACTGCCGCTGCAGCGGACATTCTGAATGTGACGCTATCCTGGCTGACCACGGCACGGTAAATGCCTCCCCGGAGTTGTACGCGGGCAGCATTGACGCTGTTTTGATCCATGAGGCCGCCATTGGAAAAATCGCCGGGGAACAGATCATCAAGCTCCGTACCCTGGGTCTTACAGAGGAACAAGCGGAAGAAAAAATCATAGAAGGCTTTTTACGGGCATGATGGCTCCCCACACATTGCCTCCCGTACAGTTTTTTCCTGTGACTGCAGACTGATCCAGCCGCTATACAACGCCTGAACAATGCAGGAAGCCGTCCCCTATCTACTTATTCCAATCCGCAGGATACGTCACATAAATAAACCGCGCCCTCTCAGGAACCGAAAACTGTATCCGAGCCCCCTTAGGGATCAAAATAATCTCACCCGCTCCAGCCGTCACCTGCATCCTGTCCTTAACGATCGTAAGCTCCCCATCAATCACATAATCAATCTCATCATAATCCAAAGTCCAGTCAAATGTAGTTCTCTCCATCTCCATAATACCGCACCCAAGCCTAGGGCTCTCAGCAAGAGAAAACAGATCATGCGTATATACCTTATCATTCCTATTTCCGGTATCCAGCCTGTCTGTTTCTGTCACATGGATTTTAGGCACTTCCATCTTAATAACACCAGCTATCTCCTGCCGATGCACATCGTTTTTCGGAATGCCCAAACCCCCAACCTTCTCCTCCAACACCTGTGCTATCATCTGTTCGATCACTTCTCTGCTAATCTCCATTACCTACACCCTTCCTTCACACTTCTCTATACACACCACATCAACACCTACACTTCTTTTGCCGAACCATTGCTCCGAACCAAAACCAAAGCAGCAATTACCGCCGTAATTCCACCCACTAATTTTCCCACGATCATAGGAAAGATCATATCCTGGTTAAATCCTGCTGTAAATCCCAGATGGTCTCCAAACACAAAAGCCGCTGAAACCGCAAAAGCCACATTCAGCACCTTTCCCCTGTCATCCATGTCTTTCATCATACCAAACATAGGAATGCTGTTCGCAAGGCTGGCAACCAGTCCTGCCGCTGCCACCTCATTCATACCCAGCACTTTTCCCAGACCCATAAGCGGCTTTTTAAACACTTTCGTGATCACATACACCAGGGGAAATGCGCCTGCCAGTACAATCGCAATATCTGCCACCACCTCAAATCCCTCACTTATAGGATTCATACCGGGAATCAGTACAATTCCTGTGAGCTGCTCTATGATACCAACCCCCAGACCCAAAGTGATCACTGCCACCACAAACTTGCCGAAATACGTGAATCCCTTTACCATGGCATTTTCAAACTTCCACAGCCCAAGGGCGATCAAAACGGCAAAAATAATGATAGGGATCAGATTCTTAAGCACCATAACAATGGAGTATCCTGCCACCAGACCACCAACAAACGAACCGATCGGAATAGTAATGACACCTGCAAGTACACCTGTTGCCAGGTATTTCCGGTCCTCCTCCCTGATGATCCCAAGGGCTACCGGAATGGTAAACACAATGGTAGGCCCCAGCATAGCGCCCACGATCAGACCGCCGAAATTACCGGCATCTTCATTCAGAGCCAACGCCTGTGCCAGAGGCGCACCGCCCATATCATTTGCCAGAATAGAACCGGCAAACATAGCCGGGTCAGCTCCCAAAAGGCCAAACACAGGCACGATCACAGGCTTCAAAAGATTGGCGATGACGGGTGCCAAAGCGATAATTCCCACCATGGAGACAGACAGTGCACCAATTGCCATGATTCCTTCCTCAAACTTTTCTCCCAATCCAAAACGGCTGCCGAATATCCTGTCCAATGCTCCCAGAGCCGCAAATATTACCATAATGTATATAATTATCTCATTGATGCTCAACTTCATACCTCCTCATGTATATCCAGAGTATCTATAATTCCCACAATAGCTGCATCTACGGGTGTTTTTCCGTTTCCCACAACCATCCTTGCGGAATTTCCCCTGCAGATCAGGACCATATCTCCCACGCCGGCGCCGATCACGTCTGCGGCAACCAGCAGGGACTCTTTTTCCTGCCTGTACCGTTTCATCACATCAATCACCAGCAGCTTCTGTCCGCTGATCGCCTCGTCTTTTTTGGTGGCCCATACACTTCCGATTACTGTTCCGATTTCCATTCGTGTACCTCACTGCTGTCTTCTGACTGTCAGATTATGATTGGAAATATAGTCTTTGGCCAGGGGTGTTATAATAGTCTTTCTTCCGATCAAAACCGTCCGGTATCCGGTCCCGCGCAGTTTCCCAAGGTCTGATTCTCCCAACAGTTTAAGCCTTGTCAGATCAAAGGCCGCACTGTCATTTTCTGCTATTATGCAGGCACTTTTTTGTACCCGCATTTCAAGCTCTGCCGCCTCCTGTATACCGGTTACGATCTCACCGCCAAAACGCCTGATCTCTTCCTCATATTCCTGGTATTTCTGATATAAAGCCTTGTAGGAAGTCTCTCTGTATTTCCGGTATTCCAGACCTTTTTCCAGAAAATAGACTTTCTTCCCGCCAAGCAGGGCTTCAAGGATCCATTTTGCTTCCGGCTGCCCGGGAATTCCCAGTGCAGTAAAGGCCAGCAGGCCAGCGGAGACCTGGGCTGCCACAATAAAATCCCATTCTCCTGTTTCCGGGGAAGTGCAGATATTGGCAAAGGACTGCAGCATATTTTCATCTGTCTGATCCAGTTTCCCAAGTACCAGGACTTTTCCGGTGGGGGGATCCCCACAGGACTCCTCCTGTATTTTACCAAGGCGGGCCTTAACTTCCTCTATGACATCATCAATCAAACGGTCCGTTCCTTTTGTCTTCCATGTATTCATAAGCACATCCTCCTTTACACACCGGGAAAGACGCGGCATTTACCGGATGATACGGCAAAAGGTACCTTTTTCAAACCCACAGGCATTTGCCTCGTCATAGTCAATATGAACATAGGTCTGAAACTCACTGCTGACTCTGGCAATGGTATCCTCAAAAATAACCGGACGGCTTCCGTAAACTTTGATCTTCAGGGCTTCTTTGTCTTTTACATGCAGTCTCCGGGCGTCCTCAGGTGTGATATGCATATGACGCTTAGCTATGATCACTCCTTTGTCCGTGACAATCTGCCTGTCCCCGTTTGATATGGTAATTCCCGGTGTTCCCGCTATATCTCCGCTCAGTCTTACAGGCGGGCGGATCCCCAGGGCAAGGGTATCTGTCATGGACACTTCCGCCTGGGTCTCCCCTCTCTCAGGCCCCAGGATAACCACACCGTGAATCGTACCTTTCGGTCCTGTAAGGGATACCCTCTCCTTGCAGACATACTGGCCGGGCTGGGATAAATCCCTGACTTTTGTCAGCCTGTATCCTTTGCCAAATAACCGCTCCACATCCTCCCGTGACAAGTGCACATGTCTGCCGGAGGCCTCCACCTCCACCATCATCTTATCTTTCAGTTCCCTGACAACTGCCTCAACTACTGCCTCTACCTCAACGTTCATACGTTCCTCCATATTTTCCGGTCAAATACTTGAACATCATGATCCAGAACAAAGAGGACAGCCGGTTTAAAACGCGTATGATATCTTCCCGCTCCACATCGCCGGTATCTGTTTTAAAGGCACGGTATGCAATGAGTTCCGTCTCTCTGGCCTTTGTTCTCAGCTTGTTTAAATATGCCACAATTTCATTATGACAGTAGGTGGGAAGGAAATGTTTCATACCATAATACTGGCTTGGATGATGGGAGTGGGCCCGCATAGCGTCTGTGTCCAGCCCCTGCATGGTGATCTCACCCACAGGCTCCCCGGATACCTCGCACCGCAGAAGCCAGCGGATGGTTTTGATGATCTCCTCCAAGTCCTCCGTGAGCGTGTGCAGATTCTGCTTTTCCGTGATAGTCTGTAAAATGATGATCTCTGCCTCCAGGGAGTCAATAGCTCCCCGGAAGGCAATTCTTGGATGGTCCTTATATACCAGATGGTCTCCTCTTAAATGGGTCATGTGTTCGGGTTTTTCCGGTTTTTTATCCAGGGTTTCCCTGACCGCCTCCGCCACGATCCGGCGGATCTTTTCCTGTTCTTCCATTTTTCTGCTCCTAATACCCGGACGTTTTTTTCTCAGGCCTCTTCTGTATAGGAAGTTCCTGTGCTCTTTTCAAGCTGATGAGGCAGAATCACATCCACTTCTGTGTGAGGACGGGGAATCACGTGTACAGACACCAGTTCTCCCACACGCTCTGCTGCTGACGCCCCTGCATCGGTTGCTGCCTTGACTGCGCCTACATCTCCGCGCACCATAACGGTGACTAATCCGGCACCAATGCTTTCCTTTCCCACTAACGCCACATTGGCAGCTTTAACCATGGCATCTGCTGCCTCAATGGCTCCCACAAGTCCTTTTGTTTCAATCATACCTAATGCATTTGTATTTGCCATAATGATTTACCTCCAAATATTCTCCAATTTTCAACACTTTAACTATTTTGTACCCCTAGGAAAACGCCTGGCAGGATACGATACTTTCTCTGTTAGTATTCTACATTTATCTGAATTCATTCAGACGAATTCTTTTACAATTTTGTCCACAATGGCATTGATCAGTTCCTGGCTTACCTGGCTGCTGCCGGATATCTGTGAAGTATTCTGCATGCTCCCGCTTTCCCTGCGGATTTCTTCCAGTTCTTTTGTACCAAATGCTACACGTTTGATATTGATCAGATCAAGAGGCCCGATGTTGTTGGAGGAGGAACTTCCTCCCACTGCGCCGCAGCCCAGTGTCAGGGCCGGGAATAAACCTGTGGTGGCTCCAATACCGCCCAGCGCTCCCGGTGTATTGACCAGAAAACGGGATGCGGGAATCTGCAGTGCGAACTTTCTCACCAGCGCTTCATCCTCTGCGTGCATGGAAAAGGTGTGTCCCGCACCTTCCATATGAAGGATCTCAATGCTTCTCTCCAGCACCCTGTCGGTATTTTCTTCCACAAAAAGTCCCAGGATGGGAGCCAGTTTTTCCCTGGAATAGGGTGCGTCTGCTCCCACTTTCGTCTCTCTTCCCACCAGTACTCTGGCTGAGGACGGAACACCGCAGAGGCCCGCGTACTCTGCAATCTGGGCACATGTTTTTCCCACGATCATAGGATTCATGGTGCCGCCTGCCCGCAGAATGAACTTTCCAAGCTGTCTGGACTGTTCCTGGGTCAGCACAAAGGCGCCCTGGGATTTCAGTTCCTCCACCACTTTTTCCTCCATGCAGCGCTCCACAATAATGGACTGCTCAGAGGCACAGATGGTCCCGTTGTCAAAGGTTTTGGAGTCCAGGATCTGTTTTACTGCTCTTCTTACATCAGCGCTCTTGTCGATAAATGCCGGGCCGTTGCCTGCGCCCACCCCGATGGCAGGCGTTCCTGATGAATAGGCGGATTTAACCATGGCTCCGCCGCCGGTTGCCAGGATCAGAGCTGTGCGGTCATTCTTCATCAATGCCTGTGTGGCCTCCATGGTAGGCACACTGATGGCTGATATAGCCCCTTGGGGGCAGCCAGCCTGACATGCGGCCCGGGAGATGATCCGCACGGTTTCCAGGATACATTTTTTAGCTCCCGGATGGGGAGAAAATACAATGGCATTGCCCCCCTTTAAGGCTATCATTGCTTTGTAAATAACCGTTGAGGTGGGGTTTGTGGAGGGAACGATCCCGGCTATCACCCCCACCGGAGTGCCAATATCCCACACCTTTCGCTCCTTGTCCTCGTGGAGGATCCCCACTGTCTTTTCCCTCTTTACGGCATCGTAGACCACCCTGGCGGCAAACATATTTTTGATCACCTTATCCTGCCATTTACCAAAACCAGTCTCCTGCTGGGCAGCTTTTGCAAGTTCTTCTGCATGGGCAGCTCCGGCGTCGCTGATTGCTTTTACAATACGGTCAATCTGGTCCTGGTCCATACGTGCCAGTTCCCGCTGTGCTTTTTCCGCTTCCAGAAGCAGATCTCTTGTCTCCTGGACGGAAACCAGGTCTTTATCCTTTAATTCCATCGGTTCACTCTCCTTTTCCCTTATTCAAAGTCTTTTGGCCCGTCTGCCACTGTCTGCACTGCCTGGGCGAACGCAGAGCAGGCCGCCTTACATGCGGACTGGCTTCCGGTGAGAAGGCCGCCGCCAAAATTGGTCTCAGACGGAGGGCCGTAAAAAGCCGCCATGGCCACATCTGCTGCCTTCATTGCAGCATCCAATCCATAAACCGCCTCCAAAGGCGGTGCGATCAGATAAGCCAGTGCCTCCCCCTCGGGGATACCTGCTGTCTTAGACAGATAAGAACCCGTACGGGATACCGTGTGTGCGTAATAGACAATGGAGTCATCCTCATTAGCGCTGACAAAACAGGGACCATATTCCATGAAATTCCTGATGGAATTCAGTCCGCTGCGAATCTCCGCAGGGCTTGGCCCTCCAATGATGCCGATGACCTCACCTGCCAGCTTCGTGGACGCATTGGCAGCGCCTGCGTACATGGATTTTGCATAGACAACCTCCACGTCTGCGTCTTTTGTGGCTTCATCAAGGGCAGTGTAGAGCACATCGTCTGTATCTGCTGTCACGATCCCCAGGCTTTTATGTCTGGGGCCCAGCTCCAGTGCTTTTGCCAGATCCTCGCTGACATTGGAAATCATACGGATTCCCAGAATCGCGGGACGCAGTTCATCATGTTTCATAATTTCCTCCAATAATTCCTGCTTATTTCAAATCTATTCCCGATGCCTTTTTCTCCAGCATCTTCACTATCAGTTCAGCCGCATGGGCGCCTGCCTCAACAGCCGTGGTGCCGCCCTTGTGGATATTGCTGATCACGGTACGTTTTGCCTCCGCAAGGCCATGCTTTGGTTTATACGCAATATAGGCAGACATGGATTCCGCGGTCACAAGGCCCGGCCGTTCTCCAACCAGCATGCAGATCACGTCCGCATCCGTCACTTCTCCCACAGCATCCATGGCCCCCACTCTGGCATATTTGATAAAAAGCACCGGGGGAAGGGTGATCTGATGCATCTGAAGGCCCTGGCGGATGGCAGGGATCATATCCTCCACATTGGCCTCAATGGCGGAGGAGGAAAGACCATCCCCCACGATCACAAGGACTTTTGGATGGCTGCCGCAGGTCTTTCGGATGACCTCAAGTTCATCTGCGGGAAAGCGTCTTCCAAGATCAGGCCGTGTCAAATATTCATCTTTGTCCTTACAAAGGGTTTTTACAAAGACAAAACCACACTTTTTAATAAACTCCTCGGATACGTCGCTGAACACCGCATCCTGGGCCGCCGCATGGTCTGCGCGCACCCGCAGCATAGTGGCTGTCCGGTATCTGGCCCCTGCCTTTCCGATTCCTAGCCTGGCAGGTGTCTTTGCTTTCATATCCAGATACCCCTCTGCATCAACAGGGTCCTTTACAAGAAGCTGGCGGCGCAGGTCTGTTTTTGTAATATCCTCCAGACATTCCCCGGAATCAGCCGGTATCTCTTTCTTTTTCAATGCTTCTGCAGTGGTCTGTATCACCTCAGAGCGTTTGGGCTCAGGGGCTGCGGAAGTATTTAACATCTGATCCAGGATTTTTTCCACCATGGATCTAATTTCATCATCTCTCACTTGATAAGTCCTCCTTCTGGTAATTAAACAAACAATGTGGATGCATCTCCTGCTCTGGCGGTCAGATGTCCCTTTTCGTCCACATATCCCATCTTCATCAGCCACTTGTGGAATGGTTTAATGGCAGTCAGGCCGAATATCTCACGAAGTGCCGCGGTCTCATGAAAACCGGTTGTCTGATAGTTGAGCATCACATCATCCCCGTGGGGAATTCCCATAAAATAATTACAGCCGGCAGCGGTCAGAAGTACTGACAAATCCTCTATGGTGTTCTGGTCTGCCTTCATGTGATTGGTATAGCAGGCATCGCATCCCATGGGAATACCGGAGAGTTTCCCCATGAAATGATCCTCCAGCCCGGCACGGTTCACCTGCCGTCCGTCATACAAATATTCCGGACCAATGAACCCCACAACCGTATTGACCAGAAACGGTGAGAAATGGCGGGCAAATCCATAACATCTGGCTTCCATGGTCACCTGGTCTGTATCGTGGTGGGCTTCGGAGGACAGCTCTGAGCCCTGCCCGGTCTCAAAGTACATCACATTTGGCCCCTGGGCAGTTCCCTTTGTCAGCGCAAGATGGCGCGCCTCCTCAATGGTAGCTGCATTGAAGCCAAACGCTGTGTTTCCCATCTCTGAACCGGCAATAGACTGGAAGATCAAATCCGCAGGCGCCCCTTTCCTGATGGCCTCCATCTGGGTAGTCACATGTGCCAGCACACAGGTCTGGGTTGGAATCTGATGTTTTTGTTTTACTTCCTCAAAACGGTGCAGCACTCTGGCAACACTCTCGGCAGAGTCATCCACCGGATTCAGCCCCAAAAGAGCGTCCCCTGCGCCATAGGTAAGCCCCTCTAAAAGAGACGCCATAATACCATCCGGGTCATCGGTAGGGTGATTCGGCTGAAGGCGTGAGGACAAGGTCCCCTCCTCACCGATGGTGGTATTACAGTGTGCTGTGACACGGATTTTTCTGGCTCCGTATACCAAATCCAGATTGGACATGATTTTCGCAACAGCAGCCACCATTTCCGATGTCAGCCCCCGGGATACCCGGCGGATCATTTCCCCTGTTGTCTCCTCATCCAGAATCCACTCACGGAGTTCTGAGACAGTCATTCTTTTGATCTCATTGTAAATAGGTTCGCTGATGTCATCCTGGATGATCCTGGTCACCTCATCTGTCTCATAAGGCACAGCCGGATTGTTCCGCAGGTCTTCCAGTGTTATCTGGGATAACACGATTTTGGCTGCTACCCGTTCCTCAGCCGACTCCGCCGCAAGGCCTGCCAGCTTGTCTCCGGATTTTTCCTCGTTGGCTTTTGCCATTACTTCTTTTAATGACTGAAAAGCATAAACGTGTCCAAATAATTTCGTTTTTAAAATCATGGCTTCTTCCTTTCTTCTGTTTGCTACGGTTCTTATGACTCCTGTTATTTTTTATTCATGACGATCGAAAGTGCGCGGAGCATGCTTTCTATCATTTATGAAATACCAATGTCTTGACCACCACAGGGAGTACGCTTCCCTCTGCAATGGGTTTGCCAATGTCAATATACTCGCCCTCCGCCAGATGGATGCCGTCCAGACAAATGACTTCCTTCTTCCATTCCAGAAGGTGATACATGGTCTGCCCCAGGACCTTTGCCATATCATTTTCCACAACTACGATCAGAGGCAGATTAGCATGTAAAAGAGGTTCCATGCCTTCCAGAAGAGCCTTTGCATATTCCTGTATACGGGAAAAACTGGGATTGTTTTCACCCGTAAATGCAATGGCTGCCTGTTGTATACTGCCCTCCACCATAAACCAATCCAGCTTTTTTCTAATGGCATTTCCCATGGCTGTCGGCCTGCTCTCCTCCTCGCTCAGTTTCAAAACGGGAAGGTTCTTCACCGGAAACAGCTCCTTTGTGTAAGTGATCGTACTGCCGCTTATGTCAGTTGTATGGCTTCCGGCCCCTACCACAGTGGCACGGATAGTCTCCGCGCTCTCAATGACCTGCAGATCCTGAAACAGTTTTGACTCCCGGATTGCCCGCCCCAGCAGCACACCTATATCGCCGAACATAAAAGGTTCCCTGAATTTTTCCGGATAATAGACCGCATCCGCTACCCCGCCGGAAAAACTGATACAGACAGTCTCTCCTGACAAAGCGATCCCCTGGTTCGTGATCATCATTTCATAGTAAGGATTGTCTCTGCGCAGCCCTACACTCTGTTCCAGTATCTCTGTCATCTGTATTAAAAGCGGTTTCAGAAGTTTTTCACTGGCAATGGTCCCGATTCTCAATTCCCATCCTTCTGCATCAATGATTTTCTGTATTTTCGGTGCGATATATGTGATCCGCCCGGTATCTTTGTCAATCTTAACCAGCCTGCCCCCAATATCCAGACAGCCGGTATCTACTGTATCTCCCCGTTTGAATACCGCCAGGTTGCTGGTTCCGCCGCCGATATCTATATTTACTGCTGTCAGGTGGTGCTCCTTTGAATAGAGATCAGTACCCGCGCCCTTTCCGGAAATAACACTCTCCAAATCCGGCCCTGCTGTGGCAACCACAAAATCACCGGCAAATCCACTGAGTGCGTGGATCACCTCACTGGCATTTTCTTTTCGGGCTGTCTCTCCTGTGATAATGACAGCCCCGGTGTCAATTTCCTCTTTTCTTATGCCTGCTTTCTCATATTCTCTCTCTACGATTCCACGGACTTTGCCAAAATCTATTCTGGTCTGGTCAAGCAGCGGTGTAAAATAAATATCACTTTTGTACTGGATCTCTTTCTTTGTTATCACCATCCGGGGAACCGTATAACTGGTTGCCATGTTCTCCACTGTCAGTCTGGAAAAAATAAGCTGCGTGGTGCTGGTACCCAAGTCAATGCCCACACTTAATAGTTCTTCTTTCATTTTGCTCCCCTTTCCCGGTTCAGAAATTCTGACAATTCTCCAATCCCTGTGCCGTCCGGTGTGTCCACCAGAAAGATCCGGCTTACCCCTGCCTCCTTTAACTGTCTTTCCGCCTTCTTTATCTGTTCCCCACCGGCCTGCTTTATTTTTGTAATAACTCCAATCACTTTTTTTCCAAAAATACCCGCAAATCCGGGAGGGATCGCCCGGTATTCTGATGTGGGGTCAGCCACCAAAGCGATGATACCCGCATCCACGGCAGTCATGATCAGAGCATTGTAAAAATGACGGTTCTCCAGATATTCTCCCGGGGTATCTATGGATTCTCCATACTGTTCCACAGCCTGTGTCTTTTTATATCGTATTTCTTCCTCATTCAGCTTCTGACACAGCGTCGTCTTGCCACAGCCGCTCTGCCCCATAAATATGACTTTTTTCACTGCCTTGCTCCTCTTCTCACGTTCTGGTCACTGGGGCCTTTGCAAATCCAAGCTGTTCTTCCATGGTTTCAAGAATCTCCTTCACTGCTGCCTCCACAGAACTGATATCTCCGGTAAACACCAGCGCTCCGCTGAACCGGTCAATAAAGCCCAGGGTGATATCTGAGGCTTTTGTGGCTATATCCGCAGCAATGATCGCCCCCTCACTGGGTGTGATGGTCAGGATTCCAATGGCGTCCATCTGTTCCGGTTCCAGCCCCAGCTTCACATAGATGGCCGGGTCAGGACCAGCTATGACGTGGGCCAGGGTTATCTGTTTTCCCGGAACAAATTCCTGTATGATCCTCTGTTTTTCTTTCACTTCCATACCCGCAGCACTCCTTACCCCGGCTGTATCAGCGCATTCCCTGATATGCCCGTTTTAAAATCTCTAAAATATCTTCCCGGGAAACCATTCTGGGATTTGTCTGGATACAGGCATCTGACAAAGCCCCCTGTGTCACAGCATCTTTCTGCTTCTGGTATTCCTCAGGTAAAACACCGCAGTCTTTCAGTCCTGCAGGCATTTTCAGCTGTTCCTGCATTTTCCTGATCTCACGAATGAGATTCTTTACCCCAGCCCGCACATTGCCGCCTCCGAAACCTGCCAGTTGGGCGATCGCCGCATACTTTTCGGCTGCCAGAGTGTATTCCCTGGGATTGAATTCTGTCATATCCGCATTGAATTCCACCACATAGGGAAGGAGGACCGCGTTTGTCCTGCCGTGAGGCACCTTAAATTTGCCTCCGATATTATGGGCAATGGCATGGTTCACACCCAAAGATGTTTTGTCAAAAGCCAGCCCTGCCATACAGGAGGCATTATGCATCTCCTCCCTTGCCCTTGCGTCCTCCGGATTCGTATAAGAGCGCACCAGATACCGCAGAACCGTCACCGCTGCCTTCTCCGCCAGCGCATCGGTAAACGCATTGGCCTTTGTGGAGACGTAAGCCTCCAGCGCATGGGTCAGCACATCCATACCGGTGTCCGCCACCACGGATTTCGGAACACTTTTCACAAGACTGGCATCCAGAATGGCTGTGTCCGGCAATAGTGATGAATCTACCAAAGGATATTTGATCCCCTTCTCCCGGTCTGTGATCACGGCAAAGGATGTGACCTCCGAACCGGTTCCGCTGGTGGTTGGAACTGCAATAAACTCCATATCCGGCAGATTCCCGATTTGCCTGGAAAAATGCATGATAGCCTTTGCCTCATCAATGGCAGACCCTCCGCCAAGGGCGATCAAAGTGTCAGGCTTTTGCTTTATCACTTCTTTGACACCTTCGATCACCAGTTCAAGGGGCGGGTCCGGAACCACATTGCTGAAGATGGTATAACTGCCTGCTTTCAGGTATCTGGTGATATTCTCCACAAGCCCTGACTCCACCATAAAAGGGTCAGTGACAATGCATATCCCGGCACCTTGCAGTTTCTTTAAATATTCCAATGCATTTTTGCCAAAATGGATGGATGTTTTTATCCCGAACTCTTCCATAATCTTTCGTCCTTTCAATTTCATTCCTTATTTAGCTATCTTTTGTGAAATCAGCTCGGATTATGCAAAAAGCACATGAGATTCAAAAACATTTTTTAAAAATTTCTCCTATCTGGTCCGGTTTGACACCGGAAAACATCTTCCCGTCAATGAGAAGATTAGGGGACTTTCCACAGTTTCTCAGGCAGCCGCGTACATTCAGATATACATTCCCGTCCGCGGATATCCCTTCTTTTTTAATTCCCAGCTCGTTTCTCACAGCCTGTAAAACGGCTGCCCCGCCCTTGTCTCTGCATCTTTTTCCTGTACAGACCGTGACGGTGTGCTCATAGGGTGTTTCTTTTAAGCCTGTGTACATCCGCACCAGATACTGCACCACAGATTTCTTCACACCTGCCGCAGATGCTGCCCTCTCCTGGAGTGCTGGACTGATCCCGCCACAGATTTCCTGTAGTTCCCTTAACATTGCCACTATCATTTCCTGTTCTTTTTTGTCTTTTCTGCTGCTGTAATAAGCTAAAATTTCATTTATATTCTCTTCTCTGTCCATGAAACTCTCCGTTCTTTTTCTGATCACTGCCACTGTTTCATACGGTTCTGTTACATTTTTTGCAGATTTCCCGCTGCTATACACAACTGCAGCCCAAAAGGTATATTCTACCCAGAATGTGAAGCGAAACCTCTGTACGTTCCATACAAAAAAACCGTCTGGAAAAAGTCAAGACTTGTGTATCCCGGCTGTAGAAGCCTGCCAGGTACAATGGTATACTCTTCATATAAATAATAATGTCTGCTCCTCATGGGAAAGGCGGAAATACCAATGACGGATCAAGAAAAACTTTATGAAGAAAGAAAAAAACGTGTAGAAACAGCCGTCTCAAACCAGGAGCCGGATAAAGTGCCAAACACACTTTTAGTGGGCACCTACCCTCTTCACAAGGCTGGGATCACAATGGCTGAGAGTATGGTTGACCATGAAAAGGCCTGCCGTGCCATGCTGGCCTTCTATGAAAAATACTCTTACACAGATACCGGTAGCATCAGCAATTTCACCCCTGCCGCAAAGGTCCTGGAAAATCTGGGGATGAAAAATGCCCGCTGGCCCGGCGACCCCAAAGGTCTGGACGAAAACAACACTTATCAGTTTATAGAATATCCCACTTTAAAGGACGGGGAATACGATGAATTTTTCAGGGATCCGGCAGGTTTCTGGCTGACAAAGCACCTGCCCCGTACCATGGAGATCTTTGAACCCATGGCTGACCTGGATTATTATGATCTGATCGTGGGAGGCGCACAGCAGATGCTCACATCTCCGCAGGCTGTCAATGTTTACAAGCGTCTTTTAGCTGCTGCTGAAGAGGCGCGGAAAATGAATGCTGTTATTGGAACATATGACAAAAAGCTAAGGGAGCTTGGCTACTATTCCATCATGGGAGGAGGCTCTGCCACGGCTTTTGATATGCTTGGCGATACCCTGAGGGGAACTTTTGGCATGATGCCGGATTTGATCGAAGAACGGGAGAATGTAAGACATGCACTTGATATTTTTGCGGATCTGCATATAAAGCAGAGCCTTGGATTCTGTCAGGCAACCGGCTGCAGATACGCATGGGTTATGCTGCACAAAGGATTTGACAATTTTATCAGTGAGAGGGATTACAGGGAACTGTACTGGCCTTACCTGCAGAAATGGATCCTTGCGCTGATCGACCACAATATCACACCTGTAGTCTACACAGAAGGTGCTTATAATACAAGGCTGACATACCTAAAAGAGGTGCCGAAGAACAAGGTGGTATACCATTTTGAGAACGTAGATCTAAAACTGGCAAAAAAAGAACTGGGGGATACAGCCTGCCTTATGGGCGGCTTCCCGGTATACACGGTAAGGTACGGCACACCGGAACGTATCAGAGAAGAAGTGAAAAAGCATTTGGAAATCATGGCCCCCGGCGGCGGCTATTTATTCACAACCGGCTACTCCCTGGAGGACTGTCCTGAAGAAAATATGGAAGCCCTCTTAGAAGCTGTTGACCGGTATGGAAAATACTAAAACACCTTTCTGTTTTCTGGACTATCACGCCAAAATGCGGCACCCCGTTTTTGAATAACGGGGCGCCGCATCTTTTTCTTCCTATTTTTGATCCAGCACTTTTTTCCTGAATGCATGGACGGATATAATATAAATGACACTGAATATAATCAAGATAGCGGCTGCGCTGTATACATTGATCCTAAACAGATCCTCTTTCATTACAGTACCCACCGCATGGATGGCAAAATAAGAAGTCAGTACCATAAGGACAAAAGGACAGTAATAAGTAAAGCGAATCTCATTTTTCATGGATCTGTAAAGGGTTCCCCGCTGGATCCCTATTTTCTGCAGCACTTTGTAGCGTTCCGCATCTTCCGCCGCCTCATTGTTCAGTTTGATAAAGATAATGCTTCCGCAGGCCAGGATAAACGTTGCGAACATGAATACACAGAGGGAGTACATAACACGCACCCAGGCCCCTTCCTTATCTTCTGTGCGGATCAGATTGACACCTACAAACCTCTCTCCGTCCGTTTTTGCCAGAGATTTAAGATAAGGAACCGAAGCTTCCAGATTGTCAGGATCCTGGAATTTAAAGCTGTATATATACAGGACTTCTCCCAAGTGCTTCAGACTTTCATATTGCGCATCGCTCACCACATAGACGCTCAGACCATTCTGCAGATCTCCCAGATATGGAACATCACTCTCTGCGATCTGTCTGAACTCCTGGTCACCGATGGTTACCAATTCTTTTTCTTCCGGCATGAAACTCATCAGCATAATATGGGTCAGGTGAATACATTCATCATCTTTCAGTTTTGCATATTCATAGGAAAGGCCGGATTCCTCGGCAGCCTTTTTTAAGGCCGATTCTGAAGTGATGCCGTAATTGGCACTTACATATTTTGAATGGAGTTTTTCCGGGTCCAGAGCCAGTATGGGGATACTGCTTCTGTACTTTACCAGGTTCTCCTCTTCTATCCCATTCTGTATCTCATCTGCGTCCGCCTCTTTAGCGGCTACGACCTGGCAGGTGTACGTGGTTCTGAAATGTTCTAACCTTTCATACCTCTGTTTCAGAGCCATGGAACTTCCCAGGACTGTCACAGAACAAATCATAAGTACTGTTACGATCGCATAGGTTCTGTAATTTCGCTTCAGACGGAAAGCCAGGTTGTTCATCCACAGATTTCTCTGCTTTTGATAGAGATACTGCTTATTTTTTGTAAGTCTTCTGACCAGCCAGGGGATCAAGCCTCCGTACAAAAAATAGGTGCCGGCAATGACCAGGATAACTGCAGCCAGGGCATAGCCGAGACTGTCAATATCACCGGTCTTAACCGCGCAGTAATACCCTGCCCCCAAAACACCCACACCCAGAATGATCTTAAAGGCTGTCAGAAAAACCGGTTCCGGCTTCATCTCTTTTTGTTTCGCACCGGAAAGCATATCCAGTACACTGCTTCTGACCAGGGATACATATCCTTTCACGACCATAAGGCCATAAATTGCCATGAAAACGCCTGATGTCACAAGAACAGGCTTCAGAGAAAAGGAGAATTTAATATCCACACTGATATCTGAAATGCGTAGCAGCATCATCTGGAAGAACTTTGAAAATATAACACCGGCTCCCAGTCCTGCTGCCAGGGAAAACAGGCCGGAGAATAAAGCCTCCAGAGCATACATTTTCCCGATTCTCTTGTTGTCCAGCCCCATGAATATATAGATACCGATCTCTTGTTTCCGCTGATTCAAAAATACATTGGTGGCATACCAGATAAAGAAAAATAAAAACACACCGAATATCACAGATAATGCTCTTACGATCAAGTCTATATACTCTTTATTATAGGTGTTCAGTACCGTCATGGAATCCGAATACAGGACACACTGAAAGTTAAAAAACACAAATACAGAGAATGCCAGCGCCAAAACCAGTGAAAGGTAATTTCTGAGATTCCGTTTAAAATTTGACACGGTCAGCCGAATCAGACTCATTCCCCCTCACCTCCCATGGATGCCAGAAGTTTCAGAATCTCATCATAGAAAAGCTTTCTGTCCTCCTTGCTGTTCAGCCTGCACTGAATCTGCCCGTCACTTAGAAAATATACCTGTTTTGCGTAGCTGGCTGTGTAGGCATCATGTGTTACCATAAGAATCGTGGCTTTCCCTGAGTCATTGGCAGCTTTCAGGCTGTAGAGCAGATCCCGGCTGGAATGGGAATCCAGCGCTCCTGTGGGTAGTGTAAAATTAGTATTTAAGTCAAAACCCACCAACCATGCGGGTTTCAAGCGTTACAAAATGTCCAAAAGCCGAAAAAGGGGACAAAAAGGGGATTATTTGAAAAAATAATACTATTTTTCACTGGTTAAAACAGCTCAAAAGTATAGTACGGCCTCTACCTATACTATAAGACGCATCCAGATGAGCGACTTAAGGGCTATAGGTACAGGCAGCGCGCCTCTATATAATTTACAACATTTACCAGTAGCCTATTATCACCTCCGATATTAAACTTAATTCGGAGGTGATGAAAATGTCAAACAGAAAGAAAACATATGACCCAGATTTTGAGGCTAACCCAGAATTTGAACAGGACCCAGGATTTCTTGAATGGATATGCCAGCGTGTCAGGGATGAGGCTGCAGGAAATGCAAAAGAAACGGACAATGAACCGGATCTGGGCAAATTTGAGCCTACAGATGAAATATTTGAGCGTATAGTAAAAGAAGCTCGCGAACGTGGGCTACTAAAAGAGGATTAATGTCGAAAACTGCCCACGATTATCTATTGCACTAATCCCCATTATGTTGTATCATTTATTTGCAACCAATAGTATCAATATGTTTCTTAGTCGCGGAATGGCTGGCATTATAATGGTGTCGGCCGTTTTGTACTTGACATCAGAGCTTCCAAGCGTTATTATTGAAAAAACTGGTAATACTTCCACCATTTCCTTCTTTGTCTGAGAGGCTATACTTTATGTATAGTCTCTTTATTTATGGCCACTAAAAAGGCCCCGGCGGGAGACTCGTGGCCTTACAGCGTTTTACAGTTGCCCTCTGTGCGTTGATAGTTACAGTAGTGCTCCTGTTTTATCAGTATAACACATCTTACCAGACTTGTCCACGTAGTAGACCTTACCACCCGTACGCACCAGTTCATCCGCCGCCATCGCTCCTGACGGTTTTAAGTAATATGAGTTCTTTTTCCACTCAATCCAGCCTGTCACCATCCATCCTTCTTTATCGAAATAGTACCAGGCTCCGCCGGTCTGCTTCCAGTCGTTCTTTGGATACTTATACCCTGCAGTGATATACCACCACTTCCCGGCCTCGCAGATCCAGCCGTCCAGGTAATCTCCAGATACCCAGCCGTCAGCATAGTGGAACCAGCATGTACTGCCTACCCAGCGGCGCTTATCGCATCCGATGTGGTCACCTTTATTCAGCTCACCGATAATCTGGCCACCCGGCTCACTCCTGACGTTGAGGTTATTACCTGTGATTGTAAGGCCATTCGCACCCATACTGATCGCAATGTCTGCCGCAGTGGATGTGCCAGAGGGAGCCTGTCCAGCTACGATTCCCCAATCAAGCCGTGCAAACTTAGTCCCTGGCAGATTGCTGTTGTAATACCCTTTA
>ERZ778496.208-NODE-208-length-66796-cov-21.042568_pt1 | contig 66796 bp, 78 predicted proteins | sample MGYA00433099_ERZ778496 | MGnify/ENA primary metagenome ERZ778496 (study PRJEB29527, sample SAMN07138962) | mouse gut metagenome | material: feces | host: mouse | place: China:Nanjing | collected 2016-01-25 ...
CAACTGCATATACAAAAATCTCGTCTTTCGTTTTGAAAAAATCATACAGACTGGATTTTCCCATGTTTGCTAAATTCGCAATTTCCCTCATAGATGTTTTTTGGAATCCATTTTTCTCTATGAGCTGCAAAGCAACACGGATTATTTCTTCTCGGCGCTCTTCTTGTTGTTCTGGTGTAAGAATAATTCCTTTTGGCATATTATGATCCCTCCTTATAACGACCATCGGTCGTTTCTTGTTTCGGTTTCATTATATAGCGACCGATGGTCGCTTGTCAAGCTAATTTTTTCAACACCAAAAAACGCGACTTATATATTATGTGTAAGGCGAGCAGGGATTATCAGCCAAACAGTTTTTGTTTTTAAATACAGAACGACCTCGATATAATGCTAATTATATTGAACTCGCAGAACGAATGAGTGGCAAAGTCTGCTCTCAGTTAAACACAATCATAAAGATATCCTGCCTAAATGAGTTAAATATAATCAAATCGGTTGTAGATTGCCTTGATGGATCGTGTAATAACAATGAGGAGGCGAATCAAATGATCGAAGAATTTACTGCTCATCTGCAAAGCTTGGGAAAGTCTGAAAACACAATCCGGACGTACAGTCATGATGTAACGATGTATCTGCATTGGTGCCGGGACAGTTTTGGAGAGGAGCCACAGCTTTTATACCGTGCCAATATTTTGGATTACATTTCCTATATGCGAAATATTCGGGGTTATCATCCGCGTACCGTAAATAACCACCTTTCTTCCCTGAAGAGCCTAAATGAGTATCTGATTATGAGTGGGCGGCAGACGGAAGCTGCTGTGCTGGACAGCGATTTTATGAAAATCCAGATACAGTATGCCAGTCCCTGCACTGTGGAGAAAAAAGATGTAGAGGCATTCCGCCAACGCCTTCTGGAGAGTGGAAGTAAACGGGACTTTTGTCTGGTCACACTTTATGCCTATTCCGGTATGCGGCGGAGTGAATGCGTCAATCTCAAGCTGGATCAGGTTGATCTGACAGCAAAGGAAATCCGGATTGTCGGCAAGGGAGACAAGCACCGCCTGGTCTATATCAATGACAAAATTGTTTACGCGATTCGGGAGTACCTAAAGGTGCGTAATTCGGACAGCCCATATCTGTTCGTCAGCCGCCAGAGTGAGAAGCTGAATCCTTCCCGTATCAACCAGATATTTAACCGATACTCGGATGTCATTACACCGAAGACGCTGCGGCATTATTTCTGCTCCAATGCTCTGGAGAACGGATATTCCATTCACGAAGTCGCCAATCAGGCAGGGCACAGCAATGTGCAAACCACACTCATTTATAGTAACCCGACGGCAAAAGAAATGAAAGACAAAGCCAATCGACTGTGAGGTAAGAACATGAAGATAAAAAGGATTATTTGTACTATACTGATTTTGATATTTGCAAGCGGTATTGTGATAGGTGCCATCCAATTATATAAGCAGCACCGTGAGTATTCGGAAGGCGAGGACTCCTATACTGATTTGGACCATTATGTGAAGCTGCCTGAAGAGCCTAAAGAACCTTCCCCATCTCCCACAGATGAAACTGAGTCTGGAGGACGGGAATGGCCGGTTGTAGATTTTGCTTCCCTGCAGGAAATCAATCCGGATATCGTGGGGTGGATTTATATTGAAGGAACAGAAATCAATTACCCGGTTGTGCAGGGCAGGGATAACCAGTATTATCTAAAGCATTTATTCAGCGGAGAGTGGAACGGATCCGGCTGCATATTTCTGGATAGCAGAAACAGATTGGATTTCTCAGATCGACACAGCATCATCTATGGGCATCATATGAAAAATGGCACCATGTTTTCCGGGCTGACGGAGTATAAGAAGCAGGAGTATTATAACAAACATCCCATTGCCCTGTTATTGACGCCGGATAAAAACTATGAGATAGAGATTTTCGGCGGGTATGTGGCCAGCGTTCAGGATAAGGCGTGGGAAGTGGCATTTCCCTCAGACTCAGATTTTACAGAGTGGCTGGATAAAGCCAGAGAGCGTTCATGTTTTACCAGTGAAATTACCCCGGCAGTCACAGACCAGATTCTGACGTTCTCTACCTGCAGTTACGAATTTAACAATGCCAGGTTTGTATTGCTGGGCGTATTAAGGCCGGAAGAGTAACTGATTCAGAGGAAAACAGAGTAATTGATTGAATCAGGAGAATGCTATTACGAAAAATGGTGCAATTCCCTGTTTATTCGTAATGGAGATTGACATTATTCTGCTCTTGAAAATCTGAAATAAATATGCTATACTTTTTACATCAGTATCAGTAATTGCTTTCGAGCGATTAGAGTTTTCCGGTTACACAGTGTCTGAGAGTATATACTTTCAGGCACTTTTTTTGTTTCTTCTGCTTCTTTACTAAGAAGCACAGAACGGGGAGTGCGGAGGCACAAATCCTCCGCCCATCTGTTACAATTTCATATCAGGCCCTCGGGCAATAAAGGCACTCAGAGAATTTCGGTTCTTTGGGTGCTTTTTTTATATAGATCGGAGCTTTTATGGCTCCCCTAATTTTTGTTCCGGGGAGCCTTTCGGCATACCCGTGTATATAGATAAAACCACGCAGGAATGCAGAAAGGAAATGCCTATGATTCTTTATTTGGATGCCAGAACCACCGTCAAGGATTTGATCATTGACTATATTGAGGTGGAATTGGCAAACGGAGAAACTGCATCTCTTAATTGGGATGAAAGCGAAATTGAGCGTACTGGCAATGGTTTCAGTGCCCGATACAAAGGGGTGTGTTTTGGAGAAGTCTATGCCAATGGCAGACTGGAGCAGCTGCAGGATATGAAAATAACCGATATCGGTTTGTATTCTGAAAGCTGTGATCCCCTCAATATCTGTATCACTTCAATGGAGTTTGAAGACGATGGCAGATTGTTGAAGCTTGAAGTTCCCATTTTACATGGGAACATTGTTTGCCAGAACGAAAGTGATGAGGTGATATCATGTTGAAACGTGGAAAATATATCGACGAACACGATAACGGAATACTTGACCAATACCGGATTGTGATGTCCGTAAGGGAAACGGAGAAGTCATATGTTTTTGAATTGCTTGAGTATGTAAGCCGGTATAGTCCGGCACAGATGGATATGCTGTTCGACAAGAATAAAAGAGTCGTGATTTCAAAGTCCAAAGGTGGCCATGCCATGCGCATATGGAGTGACCATGATTTTACACTTTACCCATATCAGGCCGGGATTCCGTTCCATTTTGAATGGGTCGGTGAAGGCGGCAATAAGGAAGGGAGTGTTAAATGTGGTTAAAAAGAAAACATATCAAGATGAGTTGGTTGATGAAATCAAGAATCTGGCGCAGTCACAGGGGTTGAATCATGTCTTTACTACCTTTTTGGAGATTGCAGCAAACTGTATCTCTGCGCAGATGGATCCGTCAAACGCAGAAGAGCGTGAGAAGCGGTATGAGGAGATGGCATCCACGATGGAACCTAAAATCCTTAACTGCTACGCGCGTATGCTTGCTCTGCTTGCCCTTGCTATTTATGAGCATGAGGAGGATCCCTGCGATATTCTTGGCAGTATTTATCATGAGCTTCGCTTAAATAACGAGTGGAACGGACAATATTTTACTCCGGATCATATCTGCCGGTTGATGGCTGAGATTGTAGATCCAGTGGATGAGCATTCAGAAGCGGAAGAACCTATCATGATCAACGAACCAGCTTGTGGCTCGGGTACGATAGTGATTGGTGCAGTATGGGCAATGAAGCGGAAAAATTTCGATTTTCGGCACAAGAGTTTTTTTGTTGCCCAGGATATTGATATCCGCTGCGTGTGGATGGCGTATATCCAACTCAGTCTGTACGGAATTCCGGCTGTGGTCATTCATGGCGACACTTTAGCAATGAAAGAATGGTCCCGGTGGTACACTCCATTGGCGTCAGTTCCTTTCGGAAAAAGGAAATGCACTGCCTATAGCACAGAGGAAGGGGTGGCCAAGATTGGATAATACAGAAAAATCATTGGACGCTTTGACCTTTTCTGATCTTCGGGTTCATTACGGAACCGGACGTGCTTTTCTGGTCAGACAGGAGGGCAGAAAGAAAATTTACGGATACCGAAAAGGCATTAAAACGGATGTGGGAGATCTGGAGGAAAAAGACTGGATACAGCTGGCTTCGGATTTGATTCTGAAAAGTGGAGAGCAGCAGATGCAGAAAAATCTGTTGGAATGGGAACAAGAGCATAATTATTGTCATAGTTCCCGAAAAGAGATGGAGATGACTGCACTGGAACTTCACATGGCCAGAATTTTTGATGATCCGCTCTGGGTGGACTACATCCCGTTCAACCGTAAGTATCGTCCTGAAGTTCTCCATTCCGCCAGACTGGTTTGGGTAAAAACAGAATGCTGCGGGATACCCGGGCAAATCACACAGGAACAGTTGGACAAATCTGCTGGAAATACTTTAGGAATTCCATGCCCCAATTGCGGTCGATGTTCTGCATTCCGGATCTGCTCGCCTAAGGAGGTGAGCGAAAATGGATAGACTGTTTATCATTGTGAAGGGCGGCAGCGTAGAGGAAGTCTACAGCACAAAATCATCAAATGAGCTATATGCGGAGGTTCTTGATTTCGATTCGACAGAAAGAACGGAAGAGGAGGAAAAAGCGCTTCAATTCCGGTATGAGGCAGTTCGGGAACTGATGCACAGAATTGACTGAAAGGAGAATGCACATGAGTGCAAAATATAAAACAAACCATGAGCGTATGCTGGAATTGATTGAGCAGCTCACAAAGGCAGACATTGCCTATTACCGGGATGATAATCCCATTATGTCGGACAGGGATTACGATATCCTGATGGATGAATTGAAAGACATTGAGAGCCGAACCGGGTTGATCCTTTCCGGTTCCCCGACTCAAAAGGTGTCCGGCGAAATATTGGAAAGTCTGGCTGAGGTGCGCCATAGTAAACCTATGCTTTCAGCGGATAAGACCAAATCTGTTGAAGATCTGGTGAAGTTTGCGGCAAAACAGCCGGTGCTGATAAGCTGGAAAATGGATGGTCTGACACTGGTACTCCGCTATGAGAATGGCGAGCTGATTCAGGCCATTACCCGTGGGCGTGAAGGCATTATTGGAGAGGATGTAACGCATACTGTGCGCAATTTTCTTAACGTGCCTCTTACCATACCCACTAAGGATTCATTTGAGGTTCGAGGTGAAGGCGTCATCTCATGGACAAACTTTGAGAAAATCAATTCCGGTCTGGAGGATCCCTATACTCATCCCCGAAATCTTGCATCTGGCAGCACGCGCAAGCTTGACGCCGGCGAGGCAAAAAAGAGATTACTTGAGTTTTGGGCGTTTGAGCTTGTGAGCGATTATCTTGAGCCGGAAAGTAAACTTGCTCAGCAGCAGTTTTTAGAGCATAACGGTTTTTCGGTTGTACCATACATTTATCTGGATGCACTTCATAATGAAACAATGATTCGTGATACAATTGCCGCTATGGATCCTAAGAAGTTCCCTTACCCAGTAGACGGAATTATCATGGAATATGATGATGTTGCCTACGGAAAAGGTCTGGGAGCCACAGGGCATCACGAAAACCGTTTGATTGCATTGAAGTGGGAAGACGAGCTGTATGAAACCACATTCATTGGTCTGGATGTGGCGGTCACTCGTACTGGGATGGTCAGTCTGACAGGTATCTTCGAGCCGGTGTCTATTGACGGCACTCAAGTCAGCCGGGCATATCTGCATAACTATGAGAATTATCTGGACCTTGCCTTGGGGCGTGGCGATAAGATTCGCGTGTATAAGGCAAACATGATTATTCCGCAGATTGCAGAGAATCTCGATAAGACCGGAACCTGCTGTGTTCCGCTCAGCTGCCCCTGTTGTGGTCAGATGCTGAGTTTTCGGAAAAGCAACGGCGGTATTCGCCAGCTATTCTGTGAGAATCCGCATTGTTCTGCCAAACTGGTGCGAAAGTTTGTCCACTTTTGTGAGAAAACGAGAATGAATATTGAGGGCCTGTCGGAAAAAACTCTGGAGCAGTTTGTAAGTCATGGCTGGATTCGGACGTTTGCAGATTTATATGCGTTGGAGCAATATCGTGATGAGATTGTCCAGACGGAGGGCTTTGGGGAGAAATCCTTTGAGCGGCTGCAGACATCCATTGAAAAAAGCCGCCATTGTACGTTAGCAAAATTTATTGCAGGCGTGGGAATTCCTATGGTGGGAAGACATGCCGGACGTGATTTGGACAGCTATTTTCATGGATCGTGGGAAGCGTTTGAACAGGCCATTGAGGACGGCTTCGACTTTACACAGCTTCCGGATTTCGGCGAGACGATGCACAACAACATTTATACATGGTATGCGGATACAGAGGAAGAAAAACTCTGGCGTCCGCTGCTTGAAAAAATTGAATTTGAAAAGGAGAATTTTGATATGAATACAAATACAACAAACCCATTCTTTGGAAAAATCGTAGTGGCAACCGGGAAACTGGAGAATTACACCCGTGACGGTATTCAGATGAAGCTGACGCAGCTTGGCGCCAAACCGGCAAGCTCGATTACAAAGAAAACAGACTATTTGATTGTTGGAGAGAAGGCCGGCAGCAAGCTTGCGAAGGCGCAGCAGCTCGGTATCAGGACACTGACAGAGGAACAATTTGAGGCGATGCTGGCGTAAATTCGTCAGAATAACAGTGGCGGGGCAGATTTTCTGCTCCGCTTTTCACTTTCATAAAGGAGGTAATGGATATGAACCCACAAAAAAGGAATCTTGAAATCACTGGCAGGCTTATCTGCCCATTAACTGTTGGAACTGCCGCTTTTATCGCCGAAAACGGAGGGATGCGCAGGACAAGTAAGGTTCTTCAGATGGAGAAGATTTCTCCGGATGAGATCTGTTTTGAAACGTGTAATACCAATTACCGCCTGCATCTTATCCGGCAGGAGGTGGCAGTATGAGCAGTGAAATCTTTTATGATAAGGCATTCATACGTGTCGGAGAAAAGTATATTCCTATCGTAAATCATGGATCATCAAACTGTTTTGATATTGACAGGCGAGGACGTGAGATCCCAGAAAAGCGCTGGTCGGTTCTGAACTATCCCCATACTGGGAGGATGCTGTTTACTGCAGAGGAAATGCAGGAGATAGCGTCCATCTATGAGGAAGCCAACATGAATAACCGGGGCGGGACACGCAAAAGCAGGAACCGCACTTTTGAAGAAGGCGAGTTCGGACGCTGGATTCTGGCAGGGATGAAATCGGCACATACCGTGGAGGACTACAGAAAACATGGGAATGCCGTGATAGTGGTTGATTATGACCATGAGTATTGGCAGAGGCACTATGTCGCTACAACAGAGGAACTGCTGGATAAGATTGATGAGCTTTCTGGCCATAGCATTACAGTATCCTTCAGGAATAAACGCCATGTTATCCATCCGCCCATGAGGCGCAAGCGGACCCCATTTGATTTCGGTACACTGTCGGAATTTTATGTGCTTCGGGCAGAGCAGGGATATTTTGTGAAGCGGAGCAGCCGGAAAATTTGGCTTGCGAGGATTCCGGAGCCGCAGTCACAGATAGTTCGGAAGTTCAAGACCGAAAAGGCGGCACAAGACTACTTGGACAGAAATCAAAAATTTTTTTCAGGATGTGTATTTGAAATTGAGTGTGTACAAAACGGAGGTGTCCTATCATGAGTGAGTCAAAACAGGATTACTTCCGATGTGTGGTGGAAACTCGGGATAATAAAATCCCCCAGACGGAATATCCGACTATTGTACTGCCTCTGCCGGACGGAACCAGTCTTAGGGCAGTGGCAATCGACGATGAGAATTTCCCTGCAATCAATGTGTACTGGGATACAGAAAAGCCGGAAATTGCCGAGCCAATCTGTTTTGCAGAATACAATCCTGAACGCGGCCCCTGCCACGAGATTTGCATAGGAGCTTACCAATCTGACAAAGACGACACAGTTTATTACAAGCCATATATGGCAGAAAGGGAATCAAATGAGTAATTACACATATTGCCGTACACTCAAACTGGATTGGAAAGAAGCCTCCAGATTGATTGGAGAATGTGCAGGCAAAATTTTAGACAGAACGATTCATGGCATAGCGGGTTATGAAGATGATCATTACTGGGGATTTCAGGCCACCACTGATCGGTTTACCATTGCCGAGATAGATAAGCTTATCCGGTTTGTCAATGGGAATGAGGAGATGGAAAAGGAAGCAATTCCTCAAGACTCCGGAGAATCCGCTTCAATCGGTGAGAGTTTGTCTCGTGCACTGTTGGAAAAAGCTTTAAGGCTGTTCTGGTGTCATGAGAGTACCACGAAATCGGCTCTTTGGCTGGTCAACGTCCGGGAAAAACGGCCGGCAGTCTATAGACGGATTGTTGAGATCAGTCCGCATGATATTTGTTTGGATAACCTTAGGAGCAAAAGTGAATTGATTGCTTATCTCCACGAAAACGGTCCAACGCATTCCACGCTGATGGATTTCTGCGCGGATTACAGGGAGCGGTATCACAACGAACTCTGCTGGAACTATCCAATCTCTGATGGGCTGCATCTTGGCACGTTTTTCGTTCTCGTAAAGGAAGGCGTTCTGGCTCTTCCTTATGACGATGCAGATAAGGTGGACTATGAGCTGCTTTGTCTGGACGATGCCAAAATGTGTGACAGAGAATCTATGGAGAATCTCATAACTGAGTGGGATAGCTTCGACCGGGATTTACGCTCCGCCATGCAGGGCATGTTGGCGTTTTACCGCAGAGAGGAGGAGCAACATGGATCAGAAAATTGACTGGCTCATCCATCTGGTGGCCAATGGCGCCTGTGATGAATGTGGTGAGGTAGAAACAGACTTTTTGCCCTATATGTGCAATGCCCACACCCACGGGCTGGAACGCTATGGGCACTTGGATTTCCAAATGGTACTTTTTTTGCCGACGGAGGAGATTGGACGAATCCTCAATACTTTGGGGCTAAGAGTTCAGTCTGGAGAACGCTTCCAGTCTGGAGATATGGTTTCCGGAATTTATGAAGACTGCAATGTGCGCTTGGATGAGTATGAGGAAACCGGGCGCAAGGTTTTGCGGGTCATCATACCGGATGCGAACAATATCTTCCCAGGGGAAGGAGATTGTACGCTCCCATACTGTCTGCAGCTCTTGAAGACAGATGAGCTCTGCGCAGAAAGGGGGATACCATCGTGAAAATCACGTTGTATCAAATCATCCCGGAACCGGAAAACAGATACTTGATATTCAGCGATTTAAGAAGCGTCCGGGCGGCAAGTGGCGGACATGTCCCGGCTGAGATTTACGAAGCCGTATTCAGCGGGGATTTGGATATCGCCGTGCCCCGGAATGCCAAAAACAAAATGGATCAAGAACTTGCCGAACTGGAAGCGGTATATGTACGTTTTAACGTATCGCATCCGGAAGGCTTCCGTGGACGGTCCATGACCATGTCGGATGTAGTCGAGGTCATCCGTTCCGAAAAGGAAAGCAGATTTTTCTTCTGCGACCGGTTCGGGTTTGAGGAGATTGCATTTGAAAAGGAAAAAGCTGATTTTGGGCGCCTGTAGGGCGCAGAAAGGATACAATCATGAAGAAACTGATATTGAACTATAAAGGGCGCGACAGTTGGGACAGACCGGTTTATGAATCGGAAGGCTGTCTGTATGTGGATGTGGATCCACGCAAAGGCTGGAAACCGAATATCTGTACGAAATATAACAATGAGTTTGATGGAGAGCCGGATACGCCGATTGCCGAAGATACCGTTGTGGAGTTTGTTCCGTGCCGGGATATCTGGTAAGCGAGGAGGACGTATGAAAGAATTCATGACAAAAATGGTTCCTGTCAATCTGTCAGACCGATTTCCATTCAAATGCAGGATGTGCGGCGCTTGCTGCCGGCATGTCAGGGAAAGCGTGCCGCTGGAGAGTCTGGATGCTTTTCGGTTGGCTAAACATCTGAGAGACAAGGGTGAAAAAGTGAACAGTATGGAAGATGTGCTTGCTGCCTATGCGGAGCCTGTCTTGCTTAGTGAAAATGGATACACGGTATTTATGCTGAAAACAGTTGGAGCGGATGATGCGTGCATTTTTCTGAAAGATAATCGGTGTACGATTCATTCGGTTCATCCAAGGGCGTGCCGTACATATCCCATTGCTGTGGGACCGTATGAACTTGGCGGATATGAACAGTATCTCAGTATGGAACAGCCGCATCACTATTCTGGTCCGCAGATATCCGTGAAAAAATGGATTCAGAAGCGCTGCAGCAAGCAGGATTTTGAATTTTTGAACACGGATATCGGTTCGGTACAGGAAATCGAAAGATTACTGAAGAGAATTCCTGAGCAAAATCGGACCAGGGCCGTGATGATGTTCCTTTTCTACAAGTATTCGGATTACGATCTGGATAAGTCTTTCTTTCCACAGTTCAAAAGCAATAACGATAAGTTGCTGGCTGCTTTGCGCAAAATGGCAGATGACGGAGACAAATAAATTTTCAGGTCAGTATGATATAACAACAAGGCGTCGGAATTCGGCGCCTCTATTATTTTTAGGAGGAAAAACTATGGATACAAGATTAAAAAATATCGTTGATAATTTAGAAACAATGAAAATCGGTGTGGATGAGCCATTTCCGTTTCACTGCACTATGTGCGGTAAATGCTGCATCAATCGGGAGGATATTCTTTTAACGCCGAGAGATATTTATAACATGGCAAAGGAGCTTGGGATAACGACTAAAGAACTGTTTGAAACCTACTGCGAGACTTTTATTGGCTGCGACTCCCGTATGCCGATAGTCAGATTGAAGCCTCGTGGCTCCATAAGAAGATGCCCGTTGATGAAAGATAGAAAATGTTCTGTCCATAAGGCAAAACCAACGGTATGCGCGCTGTTTCCAATAGGAAGATGCCTTATATTTGAAAAGGATATAAATCCTTCGGAGAAAATTTCGGTAAGCCAGATACAGTATATTTTTACCAATCCAGGGTGCGGTGATAATTCTAAAACCCATACGGTACGTGAATGGATTGAGGAGTTCGGAATGTCGTTAGAGGATGAGTTTTTTATTAAATGGCAGCAGACAATTGTGGAATTAGGGCAGTTTTTCCGTGAAGCGGAAAAGACAGCCAGTGAGCGTATTATGGAGCTTTCATGGACAGCGGCTTTTATCGGATTATATCTGCATTACGATGTGGATCAGGATTTTATGCCGCAGTTTGAAAAGAATGCACAAGAAATCACTGCATTGCTGCAACTGGCACCCATAAAGGAAGGCGGTGGAAAAAATGAATGAGGATCGTAACCAGCATCAGATTATCCGAAAAGATGCCCGCAATTGTTTTGTGGAGAGTCTGAATGATGCTTTTAAGATTGGAAAAATTCATCTCGCCTTTGCAACTTATGATTTGAGTCGTCCGACTGGACAACGGCAGACGAACAACATCCATATTTATATTGCGGTGGATGAGTTCTTGGAACTATGCCGCAAGTTGGAAGGTGGGGAGCTTCGTTATCTTCTGAAGAACAAGAAGACAACAGGGGATAAAACACCTCTTTATCAGTGCTTGGGCGGAACTTCTGCCGAGAAGCTTGCAAAATACGGACGTTCCCGTGCAGATGGGAAAAGTCTGTCCAGAACAGCACAGCTATTGGCAGGAAGCAAATCAGATTTCCTGTTTGTGGCGGATAGCGGGCCCGGCGAAACAGATCAGAAAGGCTTAATTGTGCCTAAATTCGGCAGTAAACCGGAAAATCATGTAGCAGTCAGTATGACATATGAGGTATTCAGTGAGTTATTACTCATGACAAGAATGCATTATACAGCATGGCTTAGTGCATGGTATGCAGATCAATATCATCAGGTCAATCAGCGAACAGCGCAGCCACAGGAGAACTCACAGTATCAGGAGAATGAGGGAGAAGCAGAATACGCTTCAGATCCAATGTTCTAAAGTTAAGAATGAAAATGCGGTGCAGTCTGATGATTGCGCCGCATTTTTTCTTGATAATGACCATGTGGTGAGATATTGCAGTGAAAAACTTCATTGGCTCGGTATGGCAAATAAAATGGCACAAAAGTGGCATAAGAAATGCCGATGACATGGAAAAGAAAAACTGTTATACTTATATCGTCTACAAGTGGGGTCTCATGAATCTGCTTGTTTTTTTATTTTCAGGAAAGGAGTTCGATACTATGAAATACTGTCCATATTGCGGCGGAGAACTTGCAAATTCAGCAGCATCCTTTTGTACGGAATGCGGGAAATCGTTATCCCCTGTGACACCGGAGGTTGTTCCGGTTGCCGAAACGCACGGGGAGAAGAAAAAAAGAAGCAAGAAACATGTAAAGAAAAGAAGATATTCGGAAAAAACAAAAAGACCAGTTGCTCCTGCAAAAGCCAGTGAAGTATCTGATCCGGTGAGAGAAGATGACTATGATGGCTATTATGATGATGTCCGTCCCTTTGATGAAGGGGGAGGCCGTGAGGAGATTGACAAGACATTGGTTAAAAAGATTATACTGGTGGTGGCTTGTGTTCTGTTAATTGCCGGAGTCTGTGTTGCCCTTATGTACTTGATATAAGCAGCGTAATAAAATGTTGTAAATCACCTTATCCAATCGTGTAATGTAATTGAAAGGTCAAAGAGGTGATGAACATGATTTATTTATCCAAAGGGATTGTAAAAGAAAACTCTACGGAACATCTTCTCCAGGTGGTGAGATGTGGTCAGGAATATAGCTTATCCGGAGAACAGGCGGCGCTGTGGCTGAATGGGAGATTGGAATTTTCCCAGGCAAAAACAGAGTCGGAGAAGCGGACGCTTGGGCATTTAGTAAGAATGGGTCTGACAGAAACAGAAGCGGAAAATACGGATGTGGCAAGATACAGAATCCTGACACAGTGTATTTGCTGTCCGGCGGTTAATACAAAACCGGAGTTCTTTTTGGGTCATGCGGAAAAGGAAACGTTAACCTGGCTTCGGAATGCGGGACTTCGGTTGACAGTAGCAGAACTTATCTTTCTTAGAGAGCATAAGATCAGACCTGAACCCCGATATCTCCATTCTGAAAACCGACAGGCGTTGGTGGAGGCGATCTACACAAAGAATACCATCGTAGATAATTGTCTGGAGCAGATCATGGAATGTGCAGAATGCAGGGATGAAACCGTAAGGATATTGCTCGTGCTGTTGAAGAAAAAGAAACTAATAGTATTGTGAGGTGAAGCGGATGAAGGAGAGATTTTATGAGTTACCAGTGCCTTTACAGAAGCAGATTGCCATTAGACTTGTAGGGGGTGCTGTTTTTCTGCTGTTATTTATTATCATCTTACTTGGCTTCCAGGATTTCTATTTCAGCCTTCCCTGTTTGCTGTTGTCTGGGTTTCTGCTTATAAATGGGATTCGACTATGCTATAATAGCTTTGCGGGGAACTATATGTGCATCCAGGGAACCTGCGAGAAAATTGAGACGTCCGGGATCCGAAAAAGAACCAAAGGGATTTGGGTTCAACTGGAGGAAAACATAGTGAAGATTCCTATTCGGCAAAGAATGAAGACGCTCTCCATTGGTGATACTGTTATTATATACTTATCAGACAAAACCCCGGTATATGAGCATGAGAGCGGCTATATGATATGCAGCTACTATGCACTGGGAACAGAAAAGAGAGGTAATTAAAATGGAAGCAGATAAGGAGATGTTAAATCGGCTCTTGAATGAAATTCAGGAGTTAGTCAGAGAAAACGAAAATGAAGATGGCACCTACCGATTTGACTTGTTGAAGGCAGTCATTGCTTTGGATTTTGCAAAAACAGAGATTGAAAAAGCAATTTTCAAGTGATTTTTCGGATGGATTGACTATTGAAGCTGCATATGCTATAATATCTACATCAGTTTCAAGATTTCCAAAGAGGAATCATGAGTTTCCGAGTTTTCAAAGTGTCAATTAGCACAATTGTGCTGGTTGGCACTTTTTTTGTTTCTTTTGATTTCTACCTGCAAAGCAGGTTTGAAATAAATAATTTTTTATAGCAGGCAACCCCTGCAAGAAAGGAGATTTCCATGTTAAAAGTTTTTGCAACACAAGTCGTCGTATCCAAAGGTTATGACAACACGCCAGCTCTTCGCTTTTCTGAGAATGGAGATTCTGTGAGGTTCCGTATTGGCAAGAAGGTCTATGACCCTCATGCTGAAAACGACAGCCGCTGGATCAACCTTCCGGTTAAGGCGTTTAACGGCGTATGCGAACGCATCAAGAAGATGCAGCTGAAAGAGGGTTCTTATGTGAATCTGATCGGCAGACTGGACGAAGATTCCTGGGAAGATAAGGATACCAAAGAACTCAGAAAAATGATGGTTATCATTCTGGATGACATTGAGTATGCTTCCGGTGGAGGAAAGTCCAAGGAGAACCAGACAGCTGCAGGACAGCAAAATGCAGCTCCCCAAAATGCGGCTCCCCAGAATACAGCTCCGCAGAATGCTGCGGCAGCTCCTGCGACAGGTGCTGAAACGTCCGGAAATTTTACCGGATATGAGGCATTTGGCGGCGGATCATTCTTTGATGAAAACTGATTGGAGCAATAATTGAATCCGGCGTTTTAAGGCGCACATGAGTTACAGACATTGTATGCTCATGTGCGCTTTTTTGCGTTTTAAAGGAGGTGTCTTATGACAAATGAAACCTTTTGCCTTCTCTCTGAGGAGGAAAAACACACAAAATTTAAGGCTGCAATGAAGGGAAAGACAAGAGGATGTCTGAATGAAGAGGAACTTCATTGCATTCTGATGAAGATTTCTTTGAACAGACAGTATGCTATTTCGGTCTACCGTGATGGGGAGGAGTTTTGCCGTGTTTTGACAGCAACGGATGGTCTCAAAAGAAGAATCATTCTTGGTCAAGTAGCCGCAGGTATTGAAGGAATATCGGTAGAACAATTTGACTCATCGCAGGCAGCGGCAGTAATTTTGCATGATGCTGTTGATTGCAGTAATGCAAACTGTCTCTATATCTTTATCCCAAAGGAACGGAGTCAGAAAGGAATAGAATGATGAATAAGAAAGATCAAAAAAGGCACATGGCTTATGAGGCGCTGGTGCTGTTAGGTATGCTGGCTTTGCTTACTTTTATATGCCGGCTATGGCCCATCCTGTTACTGATTATTCTCGGTATTTTTGCAGCAGTGATAAGACTGCTTTTTCTTTCGTCCAGAAAGATTGAAGTAATCGCACCATTTCCTCTTTTACCGGAACCGGTAAAGGAAGCGACCGAGAAGGATGTGCAGGTGCTTGCGTATTCGGTCATACTCAGACGGGTTACAGAGCTTGTATTATCTGAGTATCCGGAAGCAAGATGGGTCTGGGAAGCGCCGAATGCTGAGAAACTTATTCGGGAAAACCAGGAAGTTTTTATTCTGCTCAATCGCTCGGGTGGATATCGGCGTGCTAAGGTTGTAATCCGAAATCTGCAGGTGGTTGGAATTGATTACAATCCACAGACTGAGGAGGAGGAGGCAACTTTAGAGCCGGAAAATAATGTGCCGGATTCTGATGAAGAACCAGAGGTGCAGAATTACGAATTACTGGCCTTTGAGTGGGCAGATGCTCATATCTTTGAGCTGAATGCCAGATGCAATGAAGCAATTGGAGAAAATCTCTCAGAACTGATTTTGCTTGCGGAAGAACTTCCGGTCCGTGAGAGCTGGGCGGATATCTGCCGGGAATTGATAAGAGCCGGCCTGGAGGATGTCCAGTGTGTGCCTGAGGGAATCAAAATTAATCTTACGCAGTCAAATGCAGAAAGGAAATAACGTATGAGTGCATATATGAACAATATTTTCAATTACAGCCGTTCCTTGCCGGAACCGTTTGATACGCTGACGAACAAAAAGGTGTCAGTGTCATCGAAATATGGAGATGGGACAAATGCAACTTTGTGTTCAACAGTCATAAAAGCGGTACATGCAGTTTGCCGCTGCATGGATGGCAGCGCCGAAGGAGCTGTCGGGGTCATCGACCACAGGACAGTTGCTGAATACAAATCGTCCATGGGGCCTGATGATTATCATCTGGTAGTATATGACAGCAATTCCGGTTCGTTAATGGCAAGTGTGTATGACAAGAACACGGAAACTTTTGAAAACTATGTGCTGAACACATCAGGGCGTGACGGAGCTGCCGTTATGATGGCACTATTTCCAGTGCTTATGAATGACGAGGAATTCAGTGATAATTTTGAATTGTACCGCGATCAGTTTAGTCATGGATTTTCAGATTTACCCTCGGCTATGGAGTATATGGCCATGCTTTGTGACAACGCTTACAGACGTATCAAGAATACCGCTTGTACAGCAGCCGTCAAGGTGAGTGTGGACAAGGCCGGAAATCTGATGCGTGTATCTCAGGTGCAGCTGGATTCCGGCGCTTTTGAGCCTACCCATGTGATTGCGGGGGAATTTACAATCTTTGCGAAGACAGAAAGGGTTACTGTAAAAAAAGCAGAGGAGATCGTTGAACACGCAGATTTTGTCGGAAAATATAAATTGCATTCAAGGACTATGAGCAGCCAGGAAAAGCAGCTCATACCGGTGCTCCCGGAATGGTACATCATTCCGCAGGAAGTCGTTGATATCTGTAAACATGCTCAGGCAACTACCGGGAAACCGACGCAGATGAGGAATTTCCTCCTCCGTGGACCGTCAGGAACCGGAAAGACCAGAAGTGCAAAAGCGATTGCAGCAGGACTGGGGCTTCCGTATATGGCATATACCTGCTCAGCAGGAACAGAGATATATGATTTTATAGGTCAGATTTTTCCGGATACCGATTCGGGTTCTACCGGGGATGCACAGCTTGATCATGAAAAAGCGATTTTGGCGAGTATGGGTGGAATCAACTATGCCAACGTATCCAAAATAATGAATCTGCCGGATTTGGATGATATGGATTATGATCCGGCGGGGGTATATCAGGCTCTAACTGGTGTAGAAAATGCAGCCGCAACATCTCAGGACTGTATGAGCATTGTGCTGGATCGCGTAACGGAGAAGGTGTGTGCCCTGTCCAGACGAGATGAAAATTCCAAGAGCAGTGGTCAAACCTATACTTATATTGAGACAGATTTTATCAAGGCTCTGAAGTATGGGTATGTCATTGAGATCCAGGAGCCTACGACAATTGTCCAGCCCGGCGTTTTGCCAGGACTGAATTCTCTGCTGGAGCAGACCGGGACAATCACGCTTCCTACCGGAGAGGTGATAGAGCGTCATCCGGATGCGGTGGTCGTAGTAACAACTAATGTCGGATATGAGGGATGCCGCAGCATGAACCAGTCTGTTATCGACAGAATGAGTCTGGTACGGGATGTGGAACTTCCGACGCCTGAAGTTATGGTGCAGCGCGCCATGGCCGTCACGGGCGCAACAGATGAGTATCAGATATCCCAGATGGTGCAGGTGGTCAACGATCTGTCGGAGTATTGCCGAAAGAACAGTATTACGGACGGCTCTTATGGTATGCGCAGCCTGATTGACTGGATTGTGAGCAGTGAGATTACCGGCGATGTATATGAGTCGGCATTGTACACGATTATCAGTAAAGCAACAACGGATGAAGTAGACCGTGAGGCGCTGATCAGTGTTGTTCTGGAACCGATTTTCACAAAGAGGCGAAGAAAAGCAATCGCATAAACGTATTTAGAAAGGAGGTCAACCCTGTATGGCGAGGGTGAATCATAAGTTAGTAAAACAGCGGCTCAATGAGCAGCGCAGTAAAATCTCAGACCGACAATTCTTCTCGTCCCGTCTTTTGGCGGGACATTTTGAAGATTTGGCGGCAGCACAGACGAGGCGGTATCGTTATAACCGACGGGTCCGCGTTAATCTTTACTGGAAACCGAGAGAAAAGCATGTGGCATCAACAGATAATATGCTTATACGTATCAATGCCGGGAATTCTATGGTCACGAAGGTAAAGGGGCGGGAAAACCGCTACCAGATCGTATGCGGCATGTTCGCACATGAACTGGGTCATGTCCTTTATACGGACTTCTTGGCGGCGCAGACACATACCAATTATTTGGGAAGTTACCGTTGGTATCCTTATCCGCCGGATCTGAAAACGACAGCGGATGCACGGAACGAAAAGGCATTCTGGAATTATGTGAAAACCGATCCAAAAAATCTTGAGATGGTGCAGATGGTTTCCCATTATATTTCCAATGTAATTGAGGATGGGTATATCGAAAACAGGATGTTGAATAATTTTCCGGGCACATTGGGATACGGCCTTGAAAAGCTGCGGGAGCAGCATTTTGAACATATTGAAACAGTGACACAGCTGATTGAAAATGAGGATGAGGGAAAGCATATTTTTGAAAGCGTCCTTCAGATTATGTTGTCTTATGTCAAATTTGGAGAAATCAAGTATGGAGACGAACCGCTAAGCGACGAAAGGATTCAGTCAGTGTTTGGCCTGATTACCGATATTGACAGTGCTTTAATGAGCAAGTCCGGAAAAGACCGGTTGAATGTCGTCAATATGGTACTGGTAAGGTGCTGGGACTATATCGAATCTTTTTGTGAGGAATGTAAAAAACGTCAGGAAGAGGCGGAAGCCTCCGGCGGTTCCACCAGTCTTGCAGAAACCTTATCGGAAGTGCTGGGAGCGATTGCCGGCGGTTCTGAAATGGGTGAAGGAAACAGCACACCGGTACCGGAAGCTTCTGGTGAGACAGAAGAATCTGCGACGGCAGACAAACGTGCACAGACCCATGCAGACGCCGAGAATGAGGATGATTCCCAGATTGACTCTGAAACGGAAGAAAATCCATCTGGGTCTGGGGAAAGCGATAATTCTTCAGATGAAGACGCAATCCCGCTGAATGGGAGGAATTCTGGTTCAGGAAAAGAGGAAACTTCGGATAATGAGCAAGGGCGTATTCCTTATCACCAGTCAGAATCGCTCTCAGAACCTGTTGGTGGTTCCGTGGAAAAAAACGAAGATTACGAGCGGGAGTATTACGACCGTGCGGCGGCTGATATTGAACGCCTTCTGGATAAAATGGCGGAAAAGGCGGCCTGCGAGCAGCTGGAGAATGAAAGGATTCAGGAGCTGAATGATGTCGCTCAGAACATTTCCTATGGGAATATCCATGAAGGAGTACCTATCCGAATCAACCGGATTGCCTCTGTGGATGAGGAGCTTATAGAACAGTATAATGCTATTGCGGGGCCCTTGATCAATATTTCCCGCCAGCTGCAGAAGAGTTTGCAGAAGCAGCTCAAGGAAAATCGAAGAGGCGGCAAGCTAACCGGTCTTATCATGGGCCGACGTCTGGATGTGCACGCATTGTGCAGGAACGATGGGAAGGTGTTTTACAAAAATAACCTGCCCAATGAAATTCCGGAACTGGCAGTCGGTCTGCTTCTGGATGAGTCAGGCTCCATGTGTTCCTGTGATCGCTGTACTTATGCCAGAGCTTCGGCCATCATTTTATATGATTTCTGCCAGAGTTTGGACATTCCGGTAATGGTCTATGGCCATTCCACCGATTATACCGATGTCGGAAATACGGTGGCATTGTATTCCTATGCGGAATTTGATGGTTTTGATCATGATGATAAATACCGCATAATGGATATTGCGGCCAGAGGCAGTAACCGTGACGGGGCGGCACTCCGTTTTGTAGCGGAGCAGCTGTCTAAGCGGCCGGAAGCAGTAAAAATCCTCATACTGGTTTCAGACGGACAGCCTGCTGACAGTGGGTATGGAGGTTCCGCAGCTGAGGAGGACCTTCGCGGCATCAAGCAGGAGTATCAGCGTAAAGGTATTTTGTTTGTCGCTGCGGCAATCGGAGATGACAAGCAGAACATTGAGAGAATCTACGGAGACTCATTCCTGGATATCTCGGATTTAAACCAACTGCCCACAAAACTGACCGCTGTTGTGAAGCGGCATGTGAGGGTATAACAATATCAAATCATAAAAAAGACGACGGGCAGCTGGAATTTCTACAGCTGCCTGTCTGTTATTCAGAAAGGAAGGTAATTATGCACTTTTTAACATTAGCAGCTTTAGAAATCTCTCAGATACAGGAAGACAAGGAATTGGACAACCAGATTGCAGAGGCGCTGAAGGAATTGGAGCTTCAGAAGCAAATTGAAACAAAGAATTTTATGCTGGATTTTGCGATTGGGAGATGTCAAAATCTTCAGTCATCGTTCTCACGTGCAGTAAATGACGGCGTTTCTGAGCTGATGTATCCTTATTGTGAGTCGCTGGAGGATCCAGAATATCTGGAATTTGAAGATCGGACAGAAAAACTGCGCGAGGAATATGAGAGCGTGGTTGATTGTATAAAGCTGCCTCAAGGAACAATTGTGGAGCAGTATGGCGATCCACTCTGGGGCAGATTTGTTGTCCGTGACGGAAAAGTGTTCCAAAGGGATGCAGGATCGCTTCATCATGAAAAGCGTACAAAGAAAGCAAAACGAATGGTGGCTCTGCCTAATTATCCCCGCAAAAAGCTCTATAAGAGTTTTGAGAAATATGCAGAAGAAAGGTGTGGCTTTTCTTTTGATGAAAAGCATCAAGGCTATGGATATTATTATAATCCAAACGCCATATGGGACTGGTATTCCATTGGCGGGCGATGGCCGGAGATGTTCCTGGTAAAGGACGCCTGCACTGAGTATTCTATCGGTGAGCGAAGCTGGTGCAACTCGGATCGGAAATCAGAGGCGCCGGAAGGATACCGGTGGGTATGCGCTGCCAGGAAAAAGGACATTGCGTGGGATGCCATGCGAGACTGGCGAAACCAGAAAGCCGCAGAGCGGTTCCATAAGCTTGAGCAGATGTTCCTGGCAGGAAAGACGGATCCGGATTTCCATGGAGAGATTGTCCCAGACGGAGTTATGCACTGGGGCGAACTGGTTTACCGCAAGGACTCTACCTTGGAGGAATACCTGGAGGAATACGGGATTCCGGGCTGCTGGAAGTATCCGGTAGGCTCGCATGACATCGTGGATGAGGGCCAGTGGCTGAGCGTGGAAGACAGCGTGCAGGATCCGGGAACCGGCAGCTATGCCCCGGTAGACTGGCGCAGCTGCATTGATGGATACATTGATGACATGGATGAGGATATGGTACTGGTTTCCGTAGACTACCACATTTAAGGAGGAGACGGATGAACACTTATGTCGTTTGCATGGACTCTTCATGGGTCCGGGACTCACAAATGTTTGATATTGCCGGTTTGACAGATGATGAGCTGGCGGATATCGACATGTACAGTGCAGACAGCGAAGACAAATGGCATGATATGGAGCCGACTCCATTTATCGCAGTCATAAAAGCGGAAAACGAGGAGGAAGCCTGTAAAAAGGCAGCCATCGAAATGCGCTATGATCCCCGCTGCCTGTTTGCAATAAAAGTTTCAGAATAAAGAGGAGGTATCAAAAAATGATTATCAATCGAATCGGTGCTGAGTTTGAATACGACGGCACAACCTATGTAATCGGCGCTCCCATCGTGGGAACGCCGGAAAGCGAGTATGAGGGTCTGTATGGGACGATTACGGAAATCCGTGATGGAGAGGATAAGGAAACGGAAAATGAAACGCCGGATATATATTGCTCTTTTGAAGTTCCTGCACTGCCCTGTGAAGTAAAAAAGCTGGAAGAAATTTTTTCTGATTTGTATGACGAGCCTAAAACCATTGACGACATCATCCTGGATCTTGTCATCATGGCCCCGTCTATGGTGGAGACGCTTGATGACCTGAAAGAGTGCCGCCAGCACCCGAGGATCCACATTCTTTTGGAAGACTGGGCGGTGGACGGCGAACAGGGAAATTCTTCCGAGGTCTATACGGACTTCAATGATGCGAAACGCATACTGGTGCAGAAGCTGAAAGAGGAGCAGGAAAGCGGCTGTATTCCGCAATGGGCGGATGATGAGAAGTTCAAGGAGCATTCCACGGACTCCCTCTATGAATGTTACATTGACGGCGAATACTGTGAGAGCCATTACCATATCGCAATCGTCTCGCAGCAGCTCTGCGTTTCCAACCGGTTTGTCAGGGAGATGGGATGGCTTTATCAGGCATCCTGCCAGCTTGAGGATTTTGTATCGCAGGTGTCAGACTGGGATGAGCTGGATCAGCTGACCGATGAGCAATATAACCGCATGGTCCAGGATCCCCGTTTCCCGGAAAGGCTCCAGAACAAGCTGGGCAAAAACGATTCCTACTGGGAAGCCTATTGGGAGACAGTTTCCGAGGTTGCACATGAGTTTGTGAATGAGTATCTGCAGGAGGAGGCGTAAAGATCTATGAATACAAGGCTCAACTATCTCTATCGGGATGCCGACAACTACAAGATGCCAAATTCCTGTGTGGTTATTGGTGAGATAAGCGAAGCGCAAATCGCAGAAGTCATATCCTGTCTAGACTGTGGGGAATATTTCATTCCCCGGCAGGTGGGGCTTCCTGAAAAACGCTTTGACAGGTTTGACGAGGAGGTGGACCAGTGCTGGTTTGAATTAAGTGTAGATGGGTTTGAGGCTACCGAAAATGTTTCCGATATTGACATGACTGTGAGGCAACTCGTGGAGTTGTTTCGTAGTGCAAAAAACAACTGGCATGATGATGTGCCGTTAGGAGGTGCAGTATGAGTTACTCAGAATGGCATACTTACGGCTATGGAATCTGCGTTTCCGATATTACGGATGAGTCTGTGGAACGCCTGCAGAAGCTGATTTCCCTGGCGCCGGAGTACCAAAAGAAAATACAGGAATGGCTGGATGAGAGTGAGATATCGGAGCCGGCCTACGAGGATTATCTGGAGTTCGACCAGGACTATATGCTTGGCCTAGCAACCATCTTAAAAGAAGTGATCCTTGAGGCAGAGGACATTGACCTTGTGGCGTGCGACAGCCATGACGGCACGGATTATCTGCTCTATGTGCCGGACTATCCCTGGAACATGGGAAAACACAGACAGCTCATGACGGAGGAGGCCGTCGCAGGGCTTTTCCGAAAATATGTTTCCATTTTGACAGATGAGGCGATAGAAATAGATTACCAGTCTGTTGAGAATGGAGGTTAGGAGGTGGCGTTATGCCTTATAAAAGCGATACAAGGCCGCTGACCAGCATCGTTTCCTATCCGGAGCGTGGCGAAGGCGGCGACAACCGTTATCGGGGGAACTGCTCTCCCAGACTGATTGAGGATCTTTTAGGGTTCTTTCGCCCGGGAGAAATCTGTGACTACATGTGCGGCAGCGGGACGACCAAAGCGGCGGCGGACAAGCTGGGCGTTGGCAGTCATCTCTATGACCTGCACAGCGGCTTTGACATCATGAACTGCGAGATCCCGGAGCGCCCGGAGTTCATCTTCTGGCATCCTCCATATTGGGATATCGTCACGTTTTCGGATGTCATGTATAAAGCCTCAGATGTTCAAAAGAACTACGGCTATGACCCGAGACAGTATGATCTGTCGCGCATACCGGACTGGGAAAGCTTTGTTGATAAAATGAATTATGCCATGATGAAGCAGTTTTCTGCCCTTGAAAAAGGTGGCAGGATGGCGGTTTTAATGGGAGACATTAAGAAAAGAGGCGTGCTTTACAGTATGCTTTCTGAAATCGTCAAACCGGGGTCTTTGGAGAATATCATCATCAAGGCCCAGCATAACTGCTTTTCAGACCAGATCCAGTATAGCGGAAAATTCATCCCGATTCTTCATGAATATGTGATGATTGTCCGAAAGGATTCACCGCTTCTAGTTCCGATTATCATGGCAAAAAAAGCGGAGGTCGATATCCGGGATATGCCGGGGGCGACATGGCGTGATGTGGTTGCTGCCGTTTTGGAACAGTGCAGCGAGCCGGTGACGCTCACGTTTCTCTATGAGAAAATAGAGCCGCACAAAAAAGCACAGGCAAATAAGTGGTGGAAAGAAAAAATCCGCCAAACGCTTCAGATCAATCCTACATACTTCTTTCATGATGGCAGGGGAATGTGGTCGTTGAACAGAAGCGCAGCATAGTATCTGCGTCTGGGGGATGTCTTTTGTAGGCATCCCTCAGTTGCTTTAACTATATGTAGAAGAAGGATGGCTTTTTTGCTATAATACAAATATACTTATGAGCAGGAGGCGAAATATGTCTGTTTATTATAATCCGGACACGTACAGAAAAATTATCAGAAATGGTGAAGAATGTTGGGTATATGATTGGGGCAAAAATGCTGATATAAATTCGTTCAATTATATGCTGGATCGCTGGGAGGGCACTCAGCAACAATTTTTTATCAATGGTGAGACCAAGCAATATTTTCTTATTAATAAACAAGAGCGTACTGTCATGGAAATATCAAATCCAGAAGTAATAAGGTTCCTGTATGAGAATCTTTATATGGCGAATATTAACGAAACTTTTATCGAACTGTTCACCTCAATCGGAGGGTTTAAGACAGTAAAGTACGAGTAGATTCTGATTTTTTCTTGGGGATGTCGTTTCGGCGGCATCTCTTTTTGCATAATTGTTTTCAATTTGGACATACTAATCTCCGGGAGTTCTATTTACATTCGCACTTCAATAGTGTATAATATGGAGTGCGAATGTAAATAGAGCCAAGGAGGTGCATTGATACGGACACGATTTGGACTAAAATTCAAACAATAGCAGAAAAAAGTAATGGGTTTGTTAAGACTTCTGATATTGAGGCGGCTGGAATCAGCAGACCGATGTTGAAAAAGTATGTTGATATGGGAAAATTAGATCCGGTGCGAAAAGGGTTATATACTTTGAACGATGAATTTACTGATGAGTTTGCGCTTCTTCAGGCACAAAGCGCAAAGATAATATATTCCTATGGCACCGCACTGTTCTTTTGGGGGATGTCGGACAAGACGCCGAACATCTTGGATATAACGCTGCCTCGCGGAACGAACATCAGCAGGTTAAGGCGTGATAATCCGAATTTGCGTTGCCATTATGTGCAGACGGAAGTTTACGATCTTGGAATAACAGAAACAAAATCCCCTCAAGGCGGGATGGTAAAGCTGTATGACAGGGAGCGCTGTATTTGCGATGTGATCCGGGATAAGGATCAAATTGAGCTGCAGCTTTTTACGCAGGCAATTAAGGACTATTTTAAGACAAATCCAAATAATCGAAAACTGCTGAAATATGGCAAGATATTTGGAATTGAAGATAAGATAAGAACATATATGGAGGTTTTATAATGAAGACACCAGAACAACTAAAAGGAGCCATTCGTAGCATGGCAGCGAAGAAAAATCTTCGTGCACAGGAAGTGCTGCAGATGTTTTTATTTGAAAGAATCATTGATCGTTTGGCAGCCTCATCCTTTCGGGACAATTTTATTTTGAAGGGCGGACTTTTGATATCATCAATGATCGGTATTGGTGAACGTACTACTATGGATATGGACACAACGGTGCGTGGTATTCAGATGGAAGAGGACGAGATCGTTTCTGCAGTCAAAGAGATTATCGCAATGGATGTGGGAGACGGAATTTCTTTTGAATTTCAGAAAATTGAACCGATCCGCGAGGATGATACGTACAATAATTTCCGGGTTCATCTGCGTGCAAAATACGGGAAGATTGACAGTCCAATGAAGATAGACATTACTACCGGAGATATTATTACGCCTGCAGCCATTCGATATGATTTCCCGTTTGTGTTTGAGGAGAAAACGGTTCCGGTCATGGCATATACGCTTGAGACAGTACTTGCGGAAAAATATGAAACGATTATCCGCAGAAACATTGGAACTACAAGGGCAAGGGATTTTTATGATTTACATACTCTTTACCGCAGCCGTAAAGATGTGGTTCAGATGGATGTTCTGAGGGCAGCAGTTATTCATACTGCGGAAAAAAGAGATTCGATTGATGATATCAGGGACTGGAGAGATATTTTGAAGGATATCCGTGAAGAGCCGCAGTTATATCTTCTGTGGGATAACTATGCTGCGGACAACAAATACATTGGAGATTTGAAATTCAATGAAGTTCTCGATACAGTGGACGAAATCGCAAAGATTCTTGATTTGTGATATCAAGTAAGAAAAGATTAGATTTTTTTTGAAGCACTTATAGTAGAAATCGGAGTTTGTGAAGGAGGATATTGTGTCACTTAATATAGCAGAAACATTTGAATTATTGTTTGATAAAAATAATAATGTTGCATACAAAGCATTACAGGAATTGCAAAAAGAAAGTATTGAAACAGATTGTGTTTATCTTTATATGGATAGATTAAGCGATATGCTTGACAGTGATAATTCTTATATCCGCACAAGAGGGCTTACACTGATTGCCTATAATGCAAGATGGGATAAAGATTATAAAATTGATGAAATCATTGATAATTATTTAAAGCATATAACAGATGTTAAACCTATTACAGCAAGACAATGTATTAAGCTGTTGCCGATTATTGCAAAGGATAAACCAGAATTGAAAAACGACATTGTTTCTGCACTTCATAAAGCTAATATAGGTATTTATGATGACAGTATGCAATCATTAGTTTATAAGGACATCCAAAAAACATTGAAAGAAATAGAAAAATTATAAAAAAGCAAATTCTGATTTATCAAATCATAAAGTGTTTGAAATAAAAAGAATATTGTAACCCGGAGATGTTGATTATCAGCATCTCTTTTTTATATCACAAAGGAGGTATATAGTATGGGATGGTTGATAGGTATCCTTAGTTTTATAGGCGGCAGCGTGTTTGGCGTTGTTTTTATGTGTATGTTTCAGATTAACCGAACTTACAGAAATAAGCGCTCGGAGGAATAAACATTTGCGGTATGAATGCTCTTTTCTCCTGGTGGATTGACTATTGCAAATAAATCTGTTATAATATTTACATCAGTATCAAGTTTGGCTACGGCTAAACACAGTTTAACAGAGTTTATCAAAGTGTCATTTGCAATTTTGCAGATGGCACTTTTTTTGTTTTCCGGCCAATTCATTTGGGCATAAGCCAGCAGTCTTTCGGGATTGCTGGCTTTTGTTATATATCAAGGCGGCAATCCCGCCAGAAAAGAAAGGAGCATGAAATATGCAAAAACAATGTCAGGATGGTTTCTACACCACATTCAGTTCCTATCCACTTATGCTGGATTATCACAAGGAGCAGTCCAAGAACAGCCGCTGGGTGAAAGCCAGGGTCAGTGACCTTGAAATTCAGCCGCTGGGCAAAGGCTCTGCTCTGAGCACTGATCTGCCGGCATTTGCGTCAGGAACCACACAGGACGCTGTGGATGACACAGCAAACAATCTCGGTCTGGCCATGCGTGTTGATGGGGAACTCTTCCCCATGCGCATGACAGCCTACAAAAGCCTTTTGGACAGGGCAAAAATAGGTGGTACGGCGCTCCCTAAACTGAGCCGTGAAGTGCTGGCGGAGGTGTTAAACGCCTGCCTGCGTCTTTATTCAGCGGATGCACTTTTGCTGATTCGTGATGAAAAAGTTGCGGCGGTTCATTCCGGGGATGCTGTTGATTATTCAGTGCTACCGATTGATGAGTTGCTCACTGCGCTGAAGACAAAGCTGGATGCCCGTTTTTCAGGAAACGAGTTTGAGTCCGGCTACTGTGACCATGCGATGGTAAGCGCAGCATGGACGATGTCAGATCAAAAAGAGGATTTGCTAGGAGCGTATACAAAGCTGCTGGATTCCCAAGGAAAAACGGCTATGGCTTCCAAACTGACTCCGGGTGTCCGTTTTATGAGTTCGGATACTGGAGTGGCTTCGGCAAAGGTCTCAGCCCTGCTGGTGAGCGGAAAGCGTTCTATCCATATCGGGGGCTGCATCGCAGTTGACCACAGGCATCAGTCCAAGGTTTCCGACTTTGATACAGCGTTGGATCAGCTGTTTGCCCAATTCGGGGATAGCATTGCCAAACTGCAGAAACTGTTGGAGATCCATTTGGATTATCCGGTAAACGCAATGACCAGGGTATGTAAAAAACTGAGTCTGCCAAAAAAGGCTGCAGTCGAAGCTATCGCCATGTACGAGATGGCATACGGAGGCGGCCCGGCGACAGCCCATGACGTGTTTCTTGCCATGCAGGAGATCCCGTTTATTTTGAGGACTGAGAACACGCCGGAAAGTAAGATGCTGGTTATAGAAGAAAATATGGCTCGTGCGCTTTCATTCAGGTGGAGTGATTATGACCTTGCAAAGGCGGTGAGTTACTGATGGCAAAGCCGATTATTCTTTGTGATACCGTAGGTATGACGAATGACAGATGGCTGGAATGCCGTATGCACGGCCCCAAAGGGGATATTCCCTATACTGTGGGCGGAAGCGATGTTGCAGCTATTTTTGGTGTATCACCATGGACGACTCCGCTGGAGCTGTGGAAAATCAAAAAAGGGCAAATAAAGCCTGCAAAAAAAGCCAATACCAATCAATTGCAGATGGGACATCTTTTAGAGCCGGTTGCTGCCTATTGGTATGGTGCAAAGACAGGCAATGCCGTTACAGAAGACACGAATCTGTATCAGCACGCAGATCATCCTTACGCTCTTGCCAATTTCGACCGGCGCTTTACACGGGCGTCCGATAACGAACCGGGAATTTTGGAGTGTAAAAGCTGTACTTATCACAAAGTGGATGAGTGGGCAGATGGAGCGATTCCGCTCTACTATGAACTGCAGCTGAGGTTTTATCTTGCAGTAGCGGATGTGAACATTGGCGCTTTTTCTGCCGTTTGGGGAAATAATCCGGACAATGATCTGGCAATGCCTGAGATTATTCGTGATAAGGCGAAGGAGGATATGATTTTTGAACGCCTGGACGAATGGATTTGGAGCCTTGAGAATGATAAACCCCCGACAATGGCGGATGTTGCACCAAAGCTTGCTTTGGAGTCACTGGCAAGGATTTATGGTGCAAGTCAGGCGGGACTTCCAACAATAGAGTTTTCACACAAGTATGAATCGCCCTTGCGCAGAATTGCAATGCTTCAAGGGAAAATCTCTGAATGCAACAGAGAAATCAAAACATATGAAAAGGAGATTGAAGCACATAGTGTGCGAATTGCCGAAGTCATGAAGGAGCATGAGCATGGCATCTTGGAGACGACCAGTGATAAGCTTCTGATTGATTTCGTGACAAAAACAACCCGCAGGCCCGATTCCAAAGCCTTGAAAGAAAAGTACCCGGCAATATATACCGATGTTTTGAAAGCGTCGGAAAGCCGTAAGGTAAAGGTGTCGGTCCAGCCAATTTAGGAAGGTGATCATAATGGAAAACATTTATCATGAAGGTTGGGAACAGGAGCTGGTTTATCAGTTTCTACCATATGACAGGTGCAAAAAGAGGGCCTATATCTGCTCGCCGCTCAGTGCAGACACGAATGATGGGATTGCACAGAATATGCAGGCGGCAAGGGCGTATATGTTCTATGCCATGAAAAGGATGTGCATGAACGCAAGTGCGCCACATGCGTACATCCCGATGATTCTTTGCGACAATATTCCGTCTGATAGAGCACTCGCCCTTCAGTTCGGCCTGGAACTGCTGAAAGACAGCGATATTCTGGTGATATGCGGTAACCGGATCAGCAGCGGGATGCGTGGGGAAATTGCCCATGCAATCCGCCTGAAAATGCCAATGATTGCTTTTGATGAGGGTATATATCTGGAAGTACAGAAAGAACTGACAAAGCGTGGCTGCGATAAGCGGAAAGTTCGCCTGGACAGGGAGAATTTTCTGATGGGTATCTCTGCTCCTTTGTCATATCTTGAAAACGCAGCGATGTTCCGATGAAAGACCAACTGGCTGCAGCTTCACAAAAAACTCCCGTTGTATCTTTGGATACGATTCGGGAGTTTTTTGTATCTATAACACGACTTAGAGAAAGGAGTAAAAATTTTGCTATGTGAATTTGATAGGCTCATATATCCACAAAGTATTACGGCTGTTGATGCCAGCAGTTATATGATTGCACTCTACCATCCATGTGAAAAGATCAAAGATAGCACAGGGAACACGGTTACGCAGGTGAAAGCAGTGGGATATTGCTTACCTACATCAAGCAATCTGCGCTACGACATGCTTGGGCATTGGAGTAAAAATCCCAAATTTGGCGTCCAGTTTGAAGTGGAGAGTTACAACGAAGTGGTAATACCGACGAAGGAAGGCATCATTGCCTATCTTTCTTCCGGGCAGATTAAAGGGATTGGTCCCAAGATAGCGGAGAAAATTTACGCAGTTTTTGGCCAGCAGTCACTGGAGGTACTGGATAAAGAACCGGAAAGGCTTCTTGCCATACCGGGTATCAGTGAGATAAAACTGAAAAAAATCTATGATTCTTATCTGGTCAATCGTGGCGCCCGGGATGTGGTGGCGTTTCTGTCACCGCATGGCATTACGCCGAACCGAGCGGTACGCCTGTACAAAGAGTATGGGGAAAAGACGATGGATATTGTAAAAAATCATCCCTATCAGCTCTGCGACATGGCCGGGATTGGATTCAAGACGGCAGACCATATCGCTATGAGCATGGGGTTTGACCAGCTATCGACAGAGCGTGTGGATGAAGGACTTCTGTATACGCTGGCGGATGCGGAAAGCAAAGGTCATCTCTGCATGGAGAAACATGAGTTTGTGAAAGCCTGCCTAAAAATTCTGGATACGCCTGCGTTAACAGCAGAAATGGTGGCAAACCGTGCCGCCAGGCTGGTTTTCGGCGGACAGTTGGTGTCGTACCAGGGCAATGTGTATAGGGCAAAGACCGCACATGTGGAAGAACAGCTTGCCTCCGACATTCATCAGCAAATGAAGTACCGGAAGATGCACAGCTATGGGGATTTGGATGCCGCCATAGATGCAGAGGAGCAGAAGCTGAAAATGAAGTTTGCACTGGAGCAGCGCGAAGCGGTAAAGATGGCTCTGACGCAGGGACTTTCCATTATCACTGGTGGACCTGGAACAGGAAAGACTTTGATACAACGTGCCATTTTAGATATTTATCAAAAAAACAATCCCCAAAATGAAATCTGCTGTTGTGCCCCTACGGGTAGGGCAGCAAGGAGGATGGAGCAGGCAACTGGTGTTTCGGCCTCAACTGTTCATAAAGCCCTTGGGCTGATGGCGGATGAGGACGGAGACTATGATGAACCCGAAGCGCTTACTGCAGATCTGATTGTGGTAGATGAGATTTCCATGCTGGATGTTTATCTGGCTGAATATCTGTTTGATGCAGTGAAGTTTGGCGCCCAGATGGTGCTGATTGGCGATGCAGATCAGCTGCCTTCAGTGGGACCTGGCGCAGTGCTCAGTGAGATGATTGCCAGCGGATGTATTCCAGTTGTGCGGTTGGACAAGGTATTTCGCCAGAATGCGGGAAGCCGCATTGCGACAAATGCGAAGTTAATCCGCCATGGGAATGTGGGTCTGGAGTATGGGAATGACTTTCAGTTTATCAATTCTCCCAGGCTGTCTGATTCTGCTGAACTCATTGTCGATCTTTATCTGCAGGAAACTGAGAAATACGGGGTCGATAATGTGGCACTGCTTACGCCATACCGGCAGAAGACGGAAACCGGAGTCAATGCACTGAATGAGCGCTTGCGTGAGAAGGTGAACCCGCCGGATACGCAGAAACCGGAAGTTGTTTTCGGAAACCGGAAATTTCGGTGTGGGGACAAGGTCATGCAGATCAAAAACCATGATGATGTCAATAACGGTGATGTTGGGTATGTCAGAAAAATTATTCGCATTGGCGATGATACTACAATTCATGTGGACTTTGGTGACGGGCGCATGAAAGAGTACGATGCCAGTGAATTGGATATGTTGGATTTAGGTTATGCCTCTACTATCCATAAATCACAGGGATCGGAGTACCAGTCCGTCATCATCAATCTGCAGTGCGCCCATTCCATCATGCTGACAAGGCCTCTTATCTATACGGCAATTACACGAGGAAAAGAGCGTGTAACCATTGTCGGGGAAAAAAGGGCGCTTTGTATTTCAATTAAAAGAATTGACACAGAAAAACGCGGCACCTGCCTCGCTAAGCGGCTGCAGGCGCTTGAAGAAAGGAGCAGCTATGGCTACAATATTAGATCAATATCTTGAGAAACAGAATACTATCAGGTCCCAGATTGCCGAGAACAGTCTTCCGCCGGAAGATTTGCTGATTATGCAGGAACTGAATTACCGCATTTGCGTCTTGGAAACATTTCAGTCTTTTTGTAAGTCCGCGCCAATCACAATGGATACAAAGGTCATGGGCTATCACTTTCAAATGGTAGATGCGTATGTACGTTTTACCTTAAATGAAAGACGATTCGGATTAAAAGCCGATGCAGAAGGCCAGAAGCGTCGTGAAACAGCACTCAGTTCTTTTGAGCATGTTGTACAGGACGGCAGAAAGCGGTTTTCCAGCTTTAAGGCAGGGACACAGGAGCAGTACAAAACAAGTATCAGTCAATATGTTCATACGATTCTGCCGGTTTGGATACAGTATCGGAACACATATATCAATTTATAAGGAGGCTACAATAATGAGTCAGAATAACTCGAATGAGAAGGCGGCAATGCTCGCCAAAATCGAAACTATTCATCAGGTGGATGGATTTGATCCTACGCCGTTTGCTGTGGATTATACAGATCTGGGAACCGGAGAGGTGCGCAAGCGCCTCCCAGTCATGATTCAGATGGCGTGGTTCCGTCTGAAATATCCGGAAGGACGCATTGCGGTACAGGTGAATTCTGCAAAGGATTGCTTTGTGGCAACTGCCCGCGTGTATCCAAACTATAAGGATGCAACGGACTGTTATCTGGCAGAAGCGACGGCATCCAGAGGATATTGTGAGGAGAAACCTTCGGTTTCACCACGGGAATGGGCCCAGACAGCTGCTGTCGGAATTGCTCTCCGAAATGCAGGTTTTGGACTTCAGTTTTCTATGGCAGGTGAAGATTTTGAGCCTTCAGCTGTGGATGAGCTGGGAATCTCCGCCGCTCAACCTCAAACAGAATCAGCAGAAAAACACGAGGTGTCAGAACCAAAACCGGAACCGGCACAAGAGGAATACACTGTAAATGAACCGGTGCAAAAGGAACTGACTCCAGAAGAAAAGCTGGCACAGGCAATGAATGTGCCTTGCCCAATCTCAAAATTCAGCGGGAAAACGCTTGGCGAGGTATTAGCGCTGGATCCTGGTGCAATTAAATGGGTAGCAACGAAATTCACTGGCGGCGAGGAAATTAAAGCTGCCGCGAAGCTGATTTGTGAATTTTCCCTTCAACAGACAATTGCATAACAGGCGCTAAAGACCAGGGGATTAACGCGGTCATCCCCTGGCTAGGAACAAGACGAAAAGGAGGACAAAAAATGTGTGAAAAAACGAAAAAGCTTCGTTTCAAATGGGAGTTTGGAGATGAAATGGTCTCGTTGCATGTCAACCAATATGCTTATGGCGGGCGGCTGCACATCGGTATGATCAATTACGGAGAAGATGGTCCGGAACCCTTTGCAGATATGACGGTCAACCTACCAGCCTATGATCTGGAGGATAACGAAGCATTCATTAACGGAGATATCAGCAAAGACCTGTTAAGGTTTATCAGGGAGAACAAACTGGGAAAAGTGCTGCCTTACACCGTGAAATCCGGATATGGCAGATATGCGGCGGTGGCATTCGATCTGGAAAAGCTGGCGGGATACGATCCTTCAGGGGTTGCATCGTTTAAGGAAAACTGTGGGTTATAAGGAAAACAGCAATGAGAAGAGGCAGGGGACAGCGTGCTGTTCCCCGCAAGTTTGAAAAAGGAAAGGAGGCAGCATGGAAATATTTCATATGAGCGATGTTGTTTCGTTGCTGGGAATCCCGATGCCGCCGTCTGGAAGAAGCTCCTATTATGTGCAGTGCCCATGCTGTGATGAAAGCCCACGGAAAAAGCATTTGAACATCAATTTGAAAAAAGAAGTGTATCGCTGCCCGCGGTGCGGAATATCTGGTGGTATATTTGATCTGTACTCCTTATATACCGGGGTTCCGCGTGACAAAGTGCGAAAAGCTCTGGTGGAGAAACTGGGAATGCCTGATAACCGGCCTAAACCCAAAAAGAGGATACAGCCGCAGGCAAAGCCTGAATGCCCAATAACGGATGTTGATACCCGTCATGCCACATACAGTGCGCTGCTCGATAAGCTGACGCTGGCGGCAGACCATAAAGAGAACCTGCTTGGCAGAGGGTTGATGGAGGATGACATTATTCGGCTTGGATACAGGACAACACCTGTGGTCGGTATGACAGCGATTGCCAGCAAACTTCAGTCTGAAGGGATGTACTTAGCTGGGGTTCCTGGTTTTTATAGGAATGAAAATAGCACATGGACTTTCATCCATGAAGAACGCGGTATCTTAATCCCAATGAGAGACCGGTTAGGAAGGATTCAGGGACTCCAGATACGCAGAGATAAAGTAAAAAAGAGAAAATTTCGCTGGGTATCCAGTACAGAGCGGCCGGATGGTTGCCCTGCCGAAGGATGGACGCATCTTGCAGGCCCGGTTAGATCTATGTTGGTACTGACAGAGGGACCAATGAAGGCCGATATCATACATGCACTGACTGGTTTGACGGTGCTGGCGGTTCCTGGTGTTAATTCCCTGACGCAGCTGGAGAGGACGCTCAGTGATTTGCGTGCAGAAGGGGTAGTAGAGATTAAGACCGCTTTTGATATGGATTTTGCAACGAACAGCCATGTGCAAAACGGTTATAACAATCTTCTCAGCCTTCTTGATAATATGGGATTCCGGTTTGGTACTTACCTGTGGGATCCACGCTATAAAGGGCTGGATGACTACATCTGGGAATATTGTTTTCAAAAGAAACGTTAAGAACTGGGGTGGAGCAAAATGCTTCACCCTTTTTCGTGTGCTTTTTTTAATCAAATGCGTATAAAAGTTGTAAATACGCATAGCAAATCGTGTAATGATAAGTATAAGAATAAACTTTGCAGGAGGTATACATATGTTAATCGCAATCGACCATGGCAATTACGCCATAAAGACCACAAACCACTCTTTTATTTCAGGGCTTTCAGAGCATACGGTTAAGCCGCCTATGACGGATGAGATTCTGGAGTATGGAGGAAAATACTGGACCCTGAGCGGACGCCGCCTAAGTTATATGAGAGACAAAACACAGGATGACCGTTATTTCATCCTGACATTATTCGCAATCGCCAAAGAACTGGAGAACAGAGGGCAATATACGCCGGTAGAGCAGATTCAGCTGGCTGTTGGTCTGCCGCCGGAGCATTTTGGGGTTTTAAAAGATAAATTCGCTCGTTATTTCAAAAGAGATGGAATTATCAAATTTGTTTATGGTGATAAGCCATACAGTATTAAGATAGACCGTGTCATGGTGTTCCCGCAGGCATATGCCGCTGTTATTCCCCAGAGTAGTTTGGTTGTCCATACTGTTCGTATGTTTGTCGTTGACATTGGCGGCTATACCACAGATGTGCTGCTCTTGAAGAATGGAAAACCAGATCTGCAGTTTTGCCGAAGTCTGGAAACTGGCATTATTACTATGAACAACGAAATCATACGAAAAGTTGGTGCACTTCATGATATGCGTATCGAAGATGAGCATATTAGTGCAGTTCTCCAGTCCGAGAATACCATTCTGCCGGAGGATGTCAAAGAGACAATTTGTGAAGCAACGAAGTTACATGCACAGGATATTCTGAATCAGCTTAGAGAATTGCAAGTGGATCTGCGTTCCAATCCTGCAGTTTTTATCGGCGGGGGAAGTATTCTTTTAAAACATTTCCTGATGAGCTCGCCTTTGGTAGCAAAGGCAGACTTTGTTGAATCTCCGAATGCGAACGCACTGGGGTATGAAATGCTGGGCAGGAAAACGCTTTCACTTCGTCCGCTTGGATAAGGGACGGAGGGATGTATAATGAAAAAGGATGGAAAATATCGCTTTTCGCTTCAATTTGGCGCAGATTCAGAGGAACAAGTAAAGGCTGGAGAGTTGCTTGAAAGGCTGGGAAACAAAAAAAGTGCAGTTGTTGTTGCAGCCCTTAACGATTATCTTAATTCTAACCCGGATTTGCAGGATACACATTGTAAAATAGAGGTCAAGCTGACGTCTGGCTATAATCGGGATGGAATTGAAGAAATCATACGGCGCATTGTTGAGGAGAGACTTGCAACAGTTCATCAGGACGAATCCTTAATCGCATTTTCAGAGGGAAATGGGACAGATACTCTGGAGGCAGACATTGCACAGATGTTGGATAATCTGGATGTGTTTTCATAAAACTACAGTGCATCCGATAGGATAATGATGGTTATTTAACACACTTAATAATAGAAAAGTCCATGTGAAAAAGTTTATATTCCACTTATAGTGCGTGTATTGGAATGTTGAGTTCTTCAATTCCATTGCCAGGTTGTATAAAATAAAAATGTAAGGAGAATGTAGAACCATGGACTATGTTATTTTAGGTAAGAATATTAGGAAGTACCGACAAATGCGCGGAATGCGCCAGGAAGATTTGGCGGAGCTTTGTGATTGTGGTAACAGTCATATCGGCCAGATTGAAAATGCGAGAGGAATTCCAAGCCTGGATATGATTGTACGTATTGCAAATGCTCTTTCTGTAACGGTAGATCAATTGCTCAGGGAGTATTATACAGAACCTGAGAAGGTCTATTTGCGAGAGATTGCAGAGCGCATCGAGAAGTATCCGGTAAAGCAGCGTGTATACGCTTGCGAAGGTCTGGCTGAATTTTTAAATACCATTGAAAAGTTCAGTCATACGGATGAATGATGAGCATATAACAAAACAGAAAAAGTTTACGCTTTATAGAACGGCTATGCTACATGAAAATGTAGTATGGTCGTTTTTTGTTATCTGAAAATAAGGAGGTGATCCCATATGGATTAAGCCATTGACAACTGTAAAAAGGTAACAAGTTGAAAATTAAGGCACGCCACTACGGCGTGTCTTGACTTTTGCCCTGGTGGTGTGCCCCGTAAGGAGGTACAAATATGAACCATCAGCAAAAGTCTGAACATGACGAGCTACGGGCCAGATTCACAGCATGGCTGGAAACAACAGTTTACCGCGCCAGACTCAAATATTTGGAACGGGAAAAACCCAAGGTAAATATAGTTTCAATTGAGGAATTGCCAGAGAGCGCTTTAGCTGTTTCTGAAAAAGCTGCATATTATGCGAATCCAAAATCTGCTTTTGACTTTGAAGAGGAACGGTTGGCAGAGGCATTTGCAAAATTGCCGATAAAGCGGCAGGAGATACTGACAATGCTGTTTGTGGAAGAGAGAAAACCGGAGGAAATTGCACGGATATTGAACTGTTCTCCGCAGCATGTTTACGACCAGCGCTATCAGGCATTGAAGAAGCTGCGCATAGCATTGACAAAGGACGGTGATAAACTATGAATCACATGGAATTTGAAAAGATGCTTCAGGCGGCAGTTTCCGGCAGTCATGAGGCGTTAGAGCAACTATTTCTACTGTATGCACCATTAATTGATAAGCACAGTAAGGTTGACGGGCAAATAGATGAAGATTTAAGACAGTATATTTTGATACATATTGCGCTCAATATTTCAAAGTTTGTCTTTTAGACGAAGGCGGTCTCAGATTTTTCTGAGACCGTTTTCATTTTTTTTTGAATTCTGTTCGAGATTTGAGAGATGATGAGGCTTTTTATAGGTAAAGGCATCCCCATGCCATGGTACCTTGACAATTTCATAGCTTCCAACTCTACGTTCCCGAACCGAGAAGCGGCTATCCGTTTGTGTGGCGAGCAAAACCAGGAGCACTGATATATGGGCGGCACCCATATAACGCAATGATCCGGCCGGGGATAATGATACTTCTGTAATTCGCAGCCCGGCCATAATGCAGGCGGGGAGATGAAATTTCTATGGACCTGACAGCCACAGGCGGAGAAGGGGGCATTTATTTTGATTTTAATAGTAAGGAGGCTGATTATGGGCTATAAAAGGAAAGACGTAGAGCAAACAAAGCAGTATGCAAAAAAGTTTGTGCGCTACAAAGAAGGAGCAGAGAAGTACAGCCTTGGGCTGACAAAGTTTCAAGAACTCGCAAAGGAAGCAAAAGCTGTTTATAAGATTGATGGCATTGCTTTAGTGAATTGCGAAATTTTTGAAAAATTCTTGGAGTCATTCCGAGAGTATTAAAGTAGGTGAGACATTATGGCTTTTTTATATAGAGGGACTTTAAGCACTTGGGGACTTGACTTTCTGTCTTACGATAAGTATAATGAAGACATGTGGAGGTAGCGGTATGACAAAAATGGGTAGACCAAAGGAGGACAATGCAAAGCGTAAGTCCATTACGGTTCGATTATCAGAAAAAACCCATGCTGAGTTGACCAGGTATGCTGCTGAACACAAGATTACAATGACAGAGGTTGCCCTGCGAAGTTTGGAAGAGTATTTGTCCAAGCGAAAGTAAGTGCTGTGAGTCCCTTCTTCATTTTATGAAGGAGGTTACAGACATGGCAAAGACACGAAAAGATGAGCGGGGAAGAGCACTCAGGAAAGGAGAAGTACAGAGGGCATCAGATAAGCGGTATATGTACACCTATACTGATCCGTTGGGCAGGCGTAGGTCCATATATGCGCAGGATTTGGCAACGCTTCGAGAAAAAGAAAAGCAGCTGATGAAGGATCAATTGGATGGACTGGATCTGTATGTTGCAGGGAAAGCATCCATAAATGATACCTATGATCGGTATATCTCTACGAAGTATGATTTGCGGGCGACCACCCGTAGTAATTACGATTATATGTATGATCGTTTTGTCAGACATACATTCGGAAAGAAAAAAATCGCAGACATTAAGTATTCAGATGTACTCCAGTTTTATTGCTATTTACTTAAAGAGGAAGAGTTATCGTTAGGGACACTGGATTCGATTCACACCTTGCTGCATCCGACGTTCCAATTGGCGGTTCGAGATGAAATTATTCGGAAAAATCCGTCAGACGGAATTATGAAGGAAGTTAGCAAGAAGGCGGATAAGTCAAGAGGTGTGAGACATGCTTTAACGATTGAGCAACAGAGAGTATTTCTGGAGTATATATCCAATCATCCGGTGTATTATCATTGGTGGCCGTTGTTTACGGTTTTACTTGGAACTGGATGCCGAATTGGAGAAGCACTTGGTCTCCGCTGGGAAGATCTTGATTTTGATAATCAGATTCTTAGCATCAATCACAGTCTGGTTTATTACCCGGTTGGAAAATCAAGAAAGTCTGTTCTGCGAATATCGAAGCCAAAGACAGATGCAGGTATCAGAACGATTCCGATGCTTGATATTGTATGTGACGCCTTCCACATGGAGCATGAGGAGCAGGAAGAAACGGGATTCAATGAAACCGAGATCGATGGAATGACGGGTTTTGTATTTATCAATCGTTTTGGTTCTGTTTTAAATCCGCAGGCGGTGAATCGTACTATCAAACGGATTATCAGCGGGTACAATACGGAAGAGGTCATCAATGCCAAGCGCGAGCGGAGAGAGCCAATTATTCTTCCAGATTTCTCCTGTCATCACTTGAGGCATACCTTTTGTACAAGACTCTGCGAACATGAAACAAACTTAAAAGTAATTCAGGCAATTATGGGCCATCGGAATATCGAAACTACGATGGATATCTATGCCGAAGCTACAGATCAAAAGAAAAAGGAATCTTTTGAAAACTTATCCAAATTGGACATCTTTTAGGAAGGGTTCTCAGTGTGAGTAAGCTGACAACAAACTTTCTGCGAAGACAACAATTTGACAACGATTTTCTTTTTTCCCTGATGTGATACGAAGCACTGTGAAGAATGGGAAAGTAAAGAAATGAAAGGATTTGAATCGTTATGACGGCATGTAAATTAGTTGGGAAACTTTTCCCGACAATGAAGACCTTGGGCGGAACAGACGCTCCGAAGAAGGCAGAAAAAGCTGTACCGGAACAGGCTGAAAAAGTGGAAGAAAAGATTGATTTTTCCAATGTAAAAATCGAGCCGCTGTTTGAGGAAATGGTTGACTTTGACACATTCAGCAAGTCAGATTTCCGTGCAGTAAAGGTAAAAGAATGTGAAGCAGTGCCGAAGAGCAAGAAGCTTCTGAAATTCGTTCTGGATGATGGAACAGGCGTGAATCGCGTGATTTTAAGCGGTATTCACGAGTATTACGAGCCGGAAGAACTGGTTGGAAAGACATGCATTGCAATCACAAATCTGCCGCCTAGACCGATGATGGGGATTGATTCTTGCGGAATGTTGATTTCAGCAGTTCATGAGGAAGATGGTAAAGAAGGTCTGAATCTTTTGATGGTGAATGACTGGATTCCGGCGGGGGCAAAGCTTTACTAAGAAGCTTCAAAAATGAAAGTTTGTGAGCTGAAAATTGTACCATTGTACCAATTTTGTACCAATAAAAAATATTATTTTGAAGAGTTATATTGAAACCTCGTATAAATAAGAGAAGCCAGGAGCAGGTGAACTGTTTTTGGCTTCTTTTGTGAAGATTTATCGTATTATTTAACGTAATGAAAAAAATCTGAGTGGATAGCCGGACTGAATGCAATCAGTCCGGCTATTTTTAATTGTGATAGCTTTTGTTGCGAATATAGTCAGAGTCTGATTTCCTCGGGATTTTCCAAATCCGTCCGATTCTGAATGCAGAAATGTCCTGTTCTTTAATAGTCGGTAAGCAGTATTTTTTCCGATTGATAATATTTCGCATAGATCTTCTATAGTTATTAAGACGTTGTTTGGTTCTTGTTTCATTATGTGTTCCTCCTTATGATCTAACATTTTATTATATTGTTGAATGGTAAATTAAGAAAGGATGATTGAGAAAAATAGGTTGAAAGCATAATGGTGATTTAAAAATAAAATAGATGTAACAATAAAGTAATTTGCATTTTAATAATGCAGAAAAGGAAAAAAGTAAAACATCCGTAAGAATGTTTTACTGGCAGAAGCCGTTAGGGAAAGGAAGGTATAATGTTATGTTAAAAAAGACAGAAAGAGTAGAGTTTAAAACAACAAGGGAAAGGCGTGTAAGAATGGAACAAAGAGCAAAAGAATGTAAGCTAAATTAAAGTGCTTATATAGAAATGCTGATGGACAGGGGAGGTGCTCCGGGATTGGAAAAATGTGGATGGGTATGTGTACGCCGTGACGCTGGTGGAGAAAGATTGTATCAGGTAGGTCTCGAAGATTACCGCTTTTCTTCAAGCTATGATAACGCTTATGAAAACATGGTATGCCAAAAACAGCATTATCTGGGGAATGATGATTTACGGGATGTTCCGTTAGACTTGATATTTTTATATTGACCTATCTGGCAAAAAATATAATATAGAAATACAGTGAGTAAAGACGCCAATTCATTAATTCCGGGTTCAGATTATAATGATTTACCGGAAACATATGTAATATTTATCACTGAAAACGATATTATTGGTGGTAATGAACGGATTTATTATGTGGATCGAGTTATTAAGGAGACAGGAAAGGTTTTTGATGATGAAGCGCACATAATATATGTGAATGGAGCATTCCGGGATGAAACGCCTTTAGGAAAGCTGATGCATGATTTTTCCTGAAAGAATCCGGATAAAATGTATTATAAGATATTGGCAGATAAGACGAGATATTTTAAGGAAGATGAGAAAGGGGTAGCAGCTATGTGTAAAATAATGGAAGATTCGATAAATAGTGAGAAGAAAGAATTGAAAATGCTGAGAGATGGGAAACTTAAAAAAGAAGATATTGCCGAATACTTTGGTCTTACATTAGAGCAGGTGGAAGAATTATTAAGAAACCATGATATTAAAGCATAGAAATGGATACTGTTAAGGCGTAAAGAGAGTTATGTACAATTTAGTATTTATGTAAGCTGAATTACCAAAATTAATAAGTTAAATGAAGGTCTGCGGGATGTGTTTACATCCGTGGACCTTTATTCCTGTGGTCAACTTACTTAAGCCAAGTCTGATAATATTACAGCATGTAGCTGTGAGTTTTTTTAACCAGTTTATTTTTTACCGAAAATGGAAGAATTTCTTTACATATCGTGATATAATAATATCCAGATTATTTAAATTATTGAATATCTTGCTGGATTGGAGAGATATAATGATACCAATTACATATAACAAATTGTGGAAATTATTGATAGATAAAAATATGAATAAAACACAGCTTAAGGATGCGGCTAAGTTAAGCAGTAACATTATTGCCAAAATGGGGCGAGATGAGCCTGTATCAGTTGAAACGCTGGTGAAAATATGTTTAGTGCTGGATACTGATATAGGTGAAATTATAGAATTGAAAAAATAAAATATTTGGAGGCAAAATTTTGATTACATCAGAAGAAATTAAACGCAGATTATGGGACGGGGCTACCCAGCTAAGGGGGTCAATGGATGCCAGCCGTTATAAAGATTATATGCTAGGCTTGATGTTTTACAAATTTTTGAGTGACAAAACTCTGGAGACTTTTAAATCTAGTGCTGGACTGGGGCAAGCAACGGAATCAGAGCTTGTAGAAGAATATATAAAAGCAAAGGAGCAGTTTGGTGACGAACTGTTTAAGATGATTCAGAATGTGTTGGGATATTATGTATCTCCGGAATATCTCTATCAAACTTGGCTAAAGGATATTAACTCGGGCGATTTTGAAGTTCAGAAAGTGACAGACAGCTTAAATAATTTTGAAAGAACAATAGCTGTATCTGGAGAATCAAATGATTTTAAAGGACTATTTTCGAGTTCCACACTTGACTTGACAGATACAGCGCTTGGGAGCAACTTAAATGAACGTAGCAAAAATATCAAAGCCCTGATTTTACTGTTTGCTGATTTGAACATGGTGGCTTTACAAAAAGGAGATGTACTTGGCGATGCTTATGAATATCTAATTGGTCAATTTGCGTTGGAGTCGGGAAAAAAGGCAGGAGAGTTCTATACACCTAGGCAGGTTAGTGAGGTTATGGCGCAGATTGTAGCGAAAACATCTAATATTAGAGCGATATATGACCCAACGGTGGGATCAGGCTCTCTGCTTTTAACAGTCAAGAAACACTTAGCAGAGAATGTACAAAAGGATTTATGCTACTATGGACAAGAAAAGAATACAGCGACTTATAATTTGACACGTATGAATTTGCTTCTGCATGGAATTCGTCCAGAAAAAATGGAGATAAAAAATGGAGACACGCTTTCTCAAGATTGGCCGGAGGACTCGGAGCGTCCCAATGAGGGAGTACTATTTGATGCGGTGGTAATGAATCCTCCATATTCAGCAAAAAATTGGAATCGGTCAGGATTAAAAGTAAGTGATCCTCGGTTTGAGGTGGCAAGTGTGTTACCTCCAGATTCAAAAGGTGACTTTGCTTTTCTTTTACACGGTCTTTTTCACTTGGGGGAAAATGGAACCATGGCAATTGTATTGCCTCATGGGGTTCTTTTTCGTGGTGCAGCTGAAGGTGAAATTCGTCATAGACTGATTGAAAAAAATTATATTGATACGATTATAGGGCTGCCGAACAATCTTTTTACAAATACAGGGATTCCGGTAATCGTAATGATTTTGAAAAAAAATCGTGCAATCGGGGAGCCTGTGCTGATGATTGACGCTTCTCACAGCTTTGTGAAGATGGGCAAGCAAAATGTACTTCAGGAAAAAGATATTGCTAAAATTGTAGATGTCTATGTAGAACGGGCTGAAATCAAAGGATATAGTCATTTAGCTACACGCGAGGAAATCCTTAAAAATGATTACAATATGAATATACCTCGTTATGTGGAAGCAATTGAAGATGAGATTCCTCATGATGTAGATGGTCATTTGTTAGGAGGAATTCCACAAAAGAATATTGATGACTTGAAGATTTTAAATAAACTTGTACCGGATGTATTAGCAAATTCATTGAAAACAATACGAAAAGGATATGTTAAAGTTGTGAAGCCATTAGCTGAACTGACAAAGGATGTGTTAGATGATTCTCGTATCATAGCTAAGTCAGAATTAATTGAACAATCGGCAAATCAGTATATTGAAAAGTATTGGAACGATCTACGCAAAGTCAATAAAGATACAAATTTGAATCAGATGATGGAAAGCATGTTAGTTGAAATTAAAGCGAATTTGTCAGAATTTGAAGATATTGAAGTCTATGACGGCTATCAAATTATTGCAGAGATTTGGAAAAATGCTTTAACCCATGACGCAGAGTTAATTGCAGAAAATGGTTTCTATGAAACAGGTCGTACCCGTGAACCGAATATGATAACAAAGGGAACCGGTAATAACAAACGTGAGGAGCAAGACGGTTGGATTGGGGCGATTGTTCCCAATGATTTAATAGCAAAGCGATTATATGGTGAGGAACTGAAAGAGATAGAAGATAAAAAGTATCGTGTAGGAGAAATAGAGACAGAGCTTTCCGAGTTCGTAGAAGCTGCCAAAGTGGAGGATAGTGTAGAAAATGCCGCGTTATATGATGCAATAAAGAAGAATGAAGATGGTGAGCCTCAAGATTTCTTTGATAATAAGGCAATTAAGGTGGAGCTGAAAAAGGCAAAGAAGGGAACTTCTGAGTATAACCTAATCAAAAAGGCTGAGGGCTTAATATCTGAGAAATCTGTTCTTGTCAAAGAAATTAAGGAGAAAGAGAAAGAACTCAAAGAGGCTGTTTACGAAAGAATTCTTGTGCTGACAGATGAAGAGATTGATGCGTTTGTATTTGAAAAATGGTTTGGGACTATAGTAGCGGATTTAGTGGATTTAGTTGAAAGACCAATTAAATCGGAACTTGCCACCTTAGAGATGTTAGACAAGCGTTATGCGGATACTTTATCCGAAATCGAGGTAAAGTGCAATAGGGTAGAAAAGGATATAGAAGCTCTGATGAGTGAATTGGTGGTGATATAAATGGGCGTACCTAAAAGGAGATTTAAGGAGTTCGTAAATGCGGATAATTGGGAGCAACATAAGTTGGGGGATTTAGGTTCTGTTGCAATGAACAGAAGAGTTTTTAAAGAGCAGACATCTGACAGGGGTGAAATTCCATTTTATAAAATTGGGACTTTTGGTGGAAATCCAGATGCATTTATATCAAGAGAACTTTTTGAAAAATATAAAGCAAATTATCCATATCCACAAATAGGTGATGTGCTAATTTCAGCTTCTGGAAGTATAGGTAGGATAGTTGAATATACTGGAAAAGATGAGTATTTTCAGGATTCAAATATTGTATGGCTAAAACATAATGATAGACTTGATAATGGTTTCTTAAAACACTTTTATTCTGTTGTTAAATGGGAGGGATTGGAGGGAAGTACCATAAAAAGACTATATAATAAAAATATAATGGAAACAGCAATTAAATTGCCCTCTGTTCCAGAACAAAAGAAATTAGCAGAATATTTTGATGGTCTCTCTTACCAGATAATCCTTCATCAGCGTAAGGTAGAAAAGATAAAAGCATTAAAATCTGCTTATCTCTCTGAAATGTTTCCAGTTGAAGGAGAGTGTAAGCCAAAACGTAGATTTACAGGATTTACTGAAAATTGGGGACAGCGTAAGTTGTCAGAAATTGCAACGATGCACGCAAGGATTGGATGGCAAAACCTAAGAACCTCCGAATTCCTTGATAAAGGTGATTATATGCTGATTACAGGAACAGACTTTGAAGATGGAGCTATAAACTATTCCACTTGCCACTATGTTGAAAAGGTGCGCTATGACCAGGATACGCATATTCAAATTGATAACGGAAGTATACTGATCACAAAGGATGGAACTCTAGGAAAAGTGGCTTATGTGCAAGGTCTGACGATGCCTGCAACGCTAAATGCAGGAGTTTTTAATGTTGAGATAAAAGATGAAAAGGAAGTCGATAGGAAATACCTCTTTCAGTACCTTAAAGCACCTTACCTTCTGGATTATGTTGAAAAAAAAGCTACTGGTGGAACAATCAAACATTTAAATCAAAATATACTCTTGGATTTCGTGGTTGCACTCCCTAGCAAAGAGGAACAAACTCGTATTGGGGAGTATCTTTCACACATAGATTATATTATTACCCTTCAGCAACGAAAACTAGAAAAACTTCAAAACATCAAAAAAGCATTCTTAAATGAGATGTTTATTTAGGAAGGAGTATAATCATGAGTAATACACCAAAGTCAGCTTCAGAGAAAGCCTTTCAAGAAAACTTTGTGAAAGAACTCCAGAAATATAAATGGGATGCTCCTGACTTCTTGAATGGCAATAAACAAAAAGTTACCGTATCAGACTTGATAAACCACTGGCGCAGTGAACTCAATCGGATCAATGCCGACCAATTGGAAGGAGTGTCATTAACTGATAATGAGTTTAAACAGGTGATGGCAAAAGTTAATCAAATCAGTAATAGTTATGAAGCAGCCAAGCTATTAGCCATTGAAGAATCAAAGGGAAAAATAGATGGAATTTACCGTGATGAGAACCCTAACATTACGAGGAAACAAATCACGCTGACTATTTTTAAAAAAGCAGAAGTGCGTGGCGGTGATTCCAGTTATCACATAGCCCGTGAGGTACAAACGTCAAATGGAAACCGTTTTGATATTGTCTTATTAATTAATGGATTACCCTTAATTAATATTGAACAAAAGCGCACAGACAAAACGTTGGATGAAGCTTTTGGTCAATTTATCAGATATTACCGTGATGGTGAATATAGCAATAATTTTATGGCATTTTCTCAAATGATGGTGATAACTACAGAAATTGAAACCCGATATTTTGCAACACCAAAATCAGTTGATGAATTCAATCCCAGCTTTGTTTTTCACTGGTCAGATAAAGAGAATAAACCAATCAATAACTGGGAGAAGGTTATTGAGCATTTTCTTATGATTCCTATGGCTCATCAAATGGTTGGTGACTATCTGGTTATTGATGAAGCAAAAGAGGAAGAAAACAGACGTCATATGTTAATGCGTCCTTATCAGGTTTATGCCTTGCAATCCGTTGAGGGGGCTGCTTTCGGCTGGGATAATGACGGAGTGCCACATGGGGGATTTGTATGGCATACAACAGGATCAGGAAAGACAATAACAAGTTTTAAGACAGCCTTATTTCTATCAACGCGGGCAGGATTTGATAAAGTGGTGTTACTTGTAGATCGGCGTGAACTGGATAATCGTACAAGCGAGAATTTTAAAGCATATGCAGCATATGAGCCAGTTTCCGTTGATGATACCAAATGTACATATCAACTTAAAAAGCATCTGAAATCTCCCAAATCTGGTATTGTGGTAACGACAACTTTTAAGCTCAATGTTTTAGTGAAGGAGCTAGAAGATGCACATGATCACAGCTTGGCAGATAAAAGGTTTGTTTTTATCATTGATGAAGCCCATAGAACAACGATGGGGCAAATGATGGGAACTATTAAAAACTATTTTAAGAAGAATGGTTTATTTTATGGATTCACTGGAACCCCATTATTCGATGAAAATAAGATTAAAGGGAAGATAAATGAAAAAAGTGAAGTAATAAATACAACAGAAAAATTGTTTGGACCAAAGCTGCATCAATATACAATAGACGAAGCAATTTCTGATGGCAACGTTCTGGGATTCCACGTTGATTATATCAACACGGGAGAATTTAAAAGCTATGACGATTTAAGAGATCAACTTGTGGATAGGATAAAAGAAGAAAAACCAGAGCTTGGCAATAGAGAAGTGGAGCGTTTAGTTCAGGAATGGTCTGAGGATGAGGTGGAGTTACAAGCCTTTAAGAGAAAAATACTTCAATATCAGGACGAGACGCATATTCCCAGAGTGGTAGAAGAGATTCTGAATAATTGGGAATCCCAATCGCAGGGGTGTGAGTTTAATGCTATTTTGACAGTTGCTTATAAAAATCGTGTCATTGCATATTATAATGAATTTAAGAAGCAGATGGACAACCGTGAGGAGAAGTTAAATATTGCAATGACATTTAGCTTTGGAAATGAAAATGATCCGGATAATATACCGCCAGAAATTATAAAAGGCATGTTTAAGGACTATGCAGAATTTACAGGGATTGAATTTATTGCAGGTGATAAGAAGTATGGAGAAGAAGCATATTTTGAGGATGTTGTAGATCGTGCTACGCGTGGAGGCAGTGGGCGTAATAAAAAGAATATAGATTTGCTCATAGTAGCCGACCAATTGTTGACTGGTTATGATTCAAAACGTCTGAATACGCTATATGTAGATCGTACCCTGGAACTTCAAAGATTAATTCAAGCCTATTCACGGACAAATCGTGTTTTTGGCAAGACCAAGGAGTTTGGCACCATAGTCAATTTTCAATATCCCCGATTAACACAAGAAACTGTGGATAAAGCATTGGAATTGTATGGGAGTGGTGGAAAGAGCAGTAAAGCCATTGTTGATAATTACAGTACAGCAGTAGAAAAGTTAGCGGTAAAAATTTCACAGATGACTCCCACTTTGCCAGATCCTACCGAATGGGCTGCAATTAAGGACAATGAAGAAGAAAAAAAAGCTTTTATTCTTGCATTCAAAGATGCAGCAGAACAATTAAATCTGGTTGAACAATATTATGAATTTAAATGGGATGACAATGCTATTGGAATGGATGAGCATACCTGGCTGAAATATGTGGGTGCGTATAAGAATTTAACATATGTACCGGGGGAGCCACCTGCAGTCGTACCTGTCAAACCTCTTGTGGGAAGAACAAAATTAGCAGGAACGCAGGTGATTGATGCGGCACATATTTTGAGATTAATCGGGTCTAAAGTCAGCGCAGTAAACGGGATACAAACAGTAGATCAGGAAACGCTTCGTATTATTTACGAGCAGATTCAGGAATTAAGCAATATGGGTGATAATGAGCAGGCACAGTTATTGAAAGAATTTGTGGATTCTGAGTTAGTACCTGGGAATTTGTCTAGTGGCGTGAATTTCGACGAATCGTTTGAAACTTGGAAAAAGGATAAACAATTGGCAGCAGTAGAGACCTTTGCCGGGGAATGGGGACTTGATACGAAAGTGCTATTAAACTCTCTGGCAGCCTATACAGATACACAACCTGATGTGGTGCCGCACATTGACGATATCATGAAAAGCTTGAACTATGATAAAGCCAATAACCAATCAGCAGGAAGCCGTCTGAAGCATGTCATGACATTGACAAAAATATTGCCAAAATGGATTTCAGAGACGAAACAGAAATTCAGTTAATATCACATTTATCTGTATAGAAATGGAAGGACGAGTTTTGTACCACCTCTGTACCATTTTTGTACCAATCACTAATTTTTTCATAGAGTTATACGCTTTTTTGTAAGATACCTCATTTTGTCAAATCCTATGGGATTAGGTATTGTAGAGTTTCAGGGAGTACTGTAACCCCATGTTCCCAGTCTCCCGACCATGAAGTCACTGGGTGGTTCTGACAATGGGAAAAAGGCAGAAAAACCAGTGGAAAAAGCTGCTGAGAAGATTGATTTTTCTAAGGTGCAGATTGAGCCGCTGTTCCAGGATATGGTTGATTTTGAAACATTTGCAAGATCAAATTTCAGGGCAGTAAAAGTAAAAGAGTGTTCTGCAGTACCAAAGAGCAAGAAGCTTTTAAAATTCATCTTAGATGACGGAACAGGTGTTGACCGTGTGATCTTAAGCGGTATTCATGATACTTACGAACCGGAAGAACTGGTTGGGAAGACATTGATCGCGATCACAAACCTGCCGCCGCGCCCGATGATGGGAATTGATTCCTGCGGTATGATCATCTCAGCGGTACATCATGAAGAGGGTGTGGAAAAACTGCATTGTTTAATGGTAGATGAACGCATCCCGGCAGATGCAAAATTATATTAAAAACAGCAGAAAGCTGACAGATATGAAAAATAGAGACAGCGCAGACAATGAGAGGATCATTGCTGTGCTGTTTTTGTGTACAGATTATGCCTGCCAGTACAGCATGGCACTCTCTGCATTGTAGTAGACAGCCTTAGCCTGGGCTGGTTGAATAAAATACTATAAAACACTATGAATTACAATGAAATCATATTAAAAGATTGAATGAAAAGAGTATATGTGCTATATTAGAATCAATTTAGGGAACAAATTGTTGGTTATTTTTGGGAGACAAATATGAACGAAAAAAAGGAAGACAAGTGGATCGGATTGGAAGAAGCATCAATATATATGGATGTTACAAAAGATACAGTGAGAAATTGGATAAAAAGAACGGATATTCCAGCACACAAAATAGGAAAACTTTGGAAATTCAAAAAATTAGAATTAGATGAATGGATTAAAAGTGGAAAAAGTGCACTTTAATAAAAGAAGGGGTAATGTACATGGAAAAGGTGTTTTCAGTATTATGGAGAAATTATAATCAAGCAACGATTGATACACTTACGGGAAAATCTGCAGGACAGTATGATATTAGACTTGGTGCATCTAAAAAATTGGCAAAATGTTTTGAATTAGTTAATAAGGAAAATTACACTGCAAACGGCGGGTTCGATGTCAACGTTGATCTAGAGGGATATAGTTTTAATGGAGCATCAGTGCCTAAACAGACAGTTGGGGTTAGATATATGGGAATCAATTCTGCTAGAAAAGATTGGTATATTAGATCACAAAGACCAGGGACAGCATATCCAATGTGGGTTGAGACAACAAGAATGCCTAAGGCAGTTGATGAGAAAAGCTACATAGTTTTAATCAGAACTATGAGTGATAAATATTTTGGAAGAGTACTTTTAGAAAATGAAGTAAGTGGATTACCACAGGTTCTTCAAGATGCAATTCAAGAAACTCCAGATTGTGGTATGTATATTCCTGGAGTTCATGTGTCTAATGAAGCAGAAAAACTATACAATGAATTGATGACACACACCAACTTGTTAATGTATGGACCTCCTGGAACCGGAAAAACAACTTTGATGCAGGAAGTAGTAACTTTATTTAACAATGGTGGAGTGAGTAATTTAATGTTTGATGAAGATCAAATAAGTGATTACTTTTCGTTAGGAAGTGATTTAGTTAAGTCCAAAACTACATGGACAACTTTTCACCAAAGTTATTCCTATGAAGAATTTATAATTGGTATGTCAACGGATAGTTCATCAAAAAAGCTTATAGATATAAAACCAAAACCGGGAAAATTATTAGAATTATGTGAATATGCAAGGGAAAAGAATCAAAGATCATTATTAGTAATAGATGAATTGAATAGAGCAAATGTATCAAAAGTATTTGGTGAATTCATTACAATTATTGAACCGGACAAACGCCTTGATGCTTATGGAAATAAAAGAAATAATACAGTTGAGATTCAATTGCCATATTTAGGTTATGGTGAAAAACTCGACTTTACGACATCGGATGGTAAGTATTCTGTAAGTAATCCTTTTTTAATGCCAGCTGAGGTATATACAATAGCAAGCATGAATTCAGTAGACAAATCAATATATCCATTAGACAGCGCTTTAAGAAGAAGATTTTATAGATATAATGACTATCCAGAAATATTATCATTAGAAACTCATTATGATATTGTCCGGATGGTTTATGCTTCAAATCCATCAACAGATGTAAAAGATCATGATATTAAGATGTTATTAGTATTGATTAAGGATATGATGAAACATATAAATGAAAAAGTACAAATATTTTTAGGCAAAGATTATATGCTTGGATATTCATATGTATGGAAACTAAGTGAAGAAAATAATCCAGAACAGTTAATGGATAGCTTTTTGTATTCTCTATATAATCAAATATTGCCTCAGTTGGAAGAGATATTTAGAAATAGAGAAGAGCAACTGATGTATTTATTGGGATGTGAAGAGGGGAGAGCAGCTCCCTATACGGTTACTAATCCAAGCGATGAAGAGGTGGATCTTGGCGGTGTAGAAATCATCTCCACAAATACTATGACAGCGATTGATGCTATAAGGTGGATGGAAAGCTTAAAATAATCGAAGGAGTGAAAGATGAAGCAGATTTTAGTAAAAGAATTACGAGAATATAATTATAAAGATTTATTTTCAGAATATGAGTCTGCTCATCTTATTCAAGAATTAGAAGTAAAGTCTGATGAGCTGAAAACTAAGCTTGGTATGCGAGTACAACCAATTCAAATCTATACAAGAAAGAAAACTAGAAAAATAAAGTTTCAAGGTATAGCAGGTGTTATTACATTGAAACAGTTGGAAATAGAGATTATGCCTAAGTTTCTCAAAACAGGAGATAAGTGGAGAGAAAGTTTATTTAATATGATTTATTGGTCTAGAAGTAATCGATTGCTTACACAAAAATCTTCGCATATTACTACATCAACGTTTTCGTTTTATGATCATGTAGCAATGATGTTTATAGAAACAATGGAAGATGCTTTGGGTAAAGATTCAATACATTCATACCGTGCCATTGAAGAAGCCTCTAGATTTTTGAAAGGAAGACTTTTACTAAGTGAACAGTTAAAAAATGTGATATCACATCCAGGAATTATGTTTTATGAATGTGATTTGTTTGATACAGATAACGAATTTAATTATTTGTTACATTGGTGTACAAAAACACTGATAGCGAAAGTTCGCAATAATTGGCTGAGGATTAAACTTAAAATGATTATTGATGTGAGTCCAAAAACGCATAAGATTTATAATATTCCGGTTAATACAAAGTTGCCACCACAATATAGTCATTATTTAGAAGCAATCAATATCGCAAACAATATAGCGCTTGGATATTCATACTATCATTCTGAAAAACTTGGTGGTGGTATAGGATATGTTGTTAACACAGAAGTCATCTATGAAAAATTTGTTGAGAAAATTCTACAGCAAATTAAAACGACAACTTATGGTATTAAATCTGAAGCACAGAGTAGTTTATTATTTGCAAGAGCTGTATCAGCAAATACATCATCGTACTATACAGTACCAGATAACAAGTTATATAAGGATGGAACTCCAAGATTACTAATTGATGCAAAATATAAGAATATATATGCAGATGACAAACAAAAAAAACCGATAAATGCGGACATATATCAATTATTTACATCACTAGTTACACATAATTGCGATACGGGAATTTTAATATCTCCATGTGAGAATGATGAAGCAATAACAGAACATTCATGGGAAGTAACAGATGGTTCAAAAGATTACAAATTATTTAGCTTAACAATAGATATGAGTGATCTTTCATCTGTAGATAGAATTGAGAAATTAAAAGAACGTCTATTTTCATATATAGACAAAAAATGGTAGGAGTAATATGGGGATAGAATTTCTTGGAAATAAACGACAACTTGAAGATTTTATTATAAGTAATATTAAAAATCATACAGATAGTAACTGTATAAATTGTTTGGATGCTTTTTCAGGAAGTGGCAGTGTCTCTATAGCTTTGAAAAAAAATGGTTATAGTGTGACTGCTAATGATTTTTTGGCATCGGCATCGGTAATTACATCAGCTGTTTTATTAAATCAAAGCGAGCCTAGATTTGAAAAAGTAATAACAAAAGAACACATAGAGACAGGATCTGATCCATACAATAGTGTTTTGAATTATTTAAATGCACTGGAAGGGAAATCAGGTTTTGTGTATCGAAATTATTCACCTGCATCAGTTAATAATTCTGATATTGAAAGAATGTATTTTACAGAAGAAAATGCGAAAAAAATCGACGCCATTAGAATGAAAATTCTAGAATGGAAAAATTATTTGGAAAAGAATGAAGAAGCTTTGTTATTAACAGATTTAATGCATGCAGTTTCTGGGGTAAGTAATATTGCAGGAACGTATGGTTGTTACATGAAATATTGGAAAAAAAAGGCGATTGCAGAAATTCGGTTAAAGAAAAGTGAGATTATTCCAGGCAAACTTAATCGCCATTATTATGTAACAAATGAAAATATTGACAATGTAATTGGAAACGAATCTTATGATATTATATACGCAGATCCGCCATATACCAAAAGACAGTATAGTGCCTATTATCATCTATTAGAAACGATTGTATTATATGATAATCCAGAAATAGAAGGAAGTACTGGTCTTAGAAATTGGAAGGAGAAATCTTCTGATTTTTGTTATAAAAGAAAAGCACCTAGGGCGTTAGAAAGAATGTTAAGTAAAGCAAAATGTAAGTATTTTGTGATGAGTTACAATGATGAGGGTCAAATCCAACATGAGAAAATACTTGAGATACTAGGAAAATATGGAGAAATAACAGTTAAAGAAGCAGAATATAAAAGATATAAAAGTAATAGTGCATCAAATCAAAGAAAAGATGTTATAGAACGACTTTATATTTTGAGAATGGAGAAATGAATTGAATACCAAGACAGATATACAAGAGGAAATAAAGGAAAGTCTTATACAGGTATTAGATAAAATAAATGAAAAAGATTGTGGCTACGAAAAATTATTAGTACTTTATTTTGAAATAGCCCTGGTTAGGTTTGCGAAAATAAATCATGCAATGCCTAATGATAAAAATACGTGGGAATGCATGGAAAAATTAAAAGAAAAATTTGAAGGAATCTTGCAAACAGATTTATTTGAATTATCAAAACACAAAACAATAAAGAAAAACATTATAGATATGTTAGCAATACACTTTGATGTTATGATTGAAAAGTATTCTTTAAATATTTACGATATTGGCAGGTTATTTGAAAGTCTTTTTAATATGGAATATTCTGATTCACAAATAAAGGAAACTACAGGTCGAAGTGATTCTGGAATGTTTTTTTCTGACGTGGATTTAGTAAGGGAAACAATAAACTTGCTGTTGGAGAACGTGAGTGCCGCCAAAGTAAAAAACTCAACATTTATTGATCCAGCAATGGGTGCTGGTATTTTTTTGTTTGAATTAGCAGAAAAAGTAAAAAGTAAAATGAGTAAAAAAGATTTTACGCATTTTCTCAAAAATAATGTTTATGGAATTGATAAAAATCCGATAATAGTTGACCTTTTCAAGGTTTGTTTTTGGATTAAATATTTCAATGAGATGGATGAAATGAATTTTTTGGGAAAGAATTTTGTTTCAGACGACAGTTTATTACTCCCAATAGGAAATAACGAAAATGAGAAAACTTGGGGGAGTATTTTTCCAAGAGCATTTAAAGAAGGGGGATTTGATTATGTAATAGGAAATCCACCGTGGGGAAAAATAAAGGCAAATATAAGAGAATATAATTTATTAAATGGTAATAATACAAAAGAATATCAAGGAATAAGATTAAAGCATTTTATTGAAGAGAATAGTGATAAAAAAGGGTGGAAAGAATATCAACAATACATTAAAAATTATTCAAAAGCGTTGAAAGAATCACCAAATTTTTCACATCAACAATATATTGTTGAAAATACAAAGACTGGTGGAGATTTTGACTTATATAAGTATTTTGTCGAGCTGAGTTATAAATTGTTAAAAATTAATGGTAGGTTAGGATATATTATTCCAGCATCATTTTATATGTCGGAGGGAGCAACAGCTCTTAGACATTTACTACTAGAAAATGGAGACATAGAATACTTACTTAATTTTGAAAATAAAAAACACATATTTCCGATTCATCCTTCTTTCAAATTTATCATATTAGTTTATGTTAAGAAGTCAGTACCAGGAAAGATAAAAAAGGCATATTTTGATTTGAGTAATGTGGATGAAATAAAAGAAAATAATATTTTAAAATTGAACTTTATATCTTATTCAAGAAAATTATTAAAATTATGTAGCAACGATTATTGGGCTATACCAGAATGTAAATCTGTAACTGAACTGAATATATTGGAAAAGTTATACAAAAAATATCCTAACTTGGGAAAAGAACAAAAAGGTAAATGGAAAGTTTCATTTAAAAGAGAACTCGACATGACGATGGATAGCGATAAATTCGTTAAAGAAGATGAACTACAAGAAAATAAAAGATACCTACCGCTATATGAAGGCAGAATGGTTCACCAATATAATTCATCCAAAAAAGTCTATATAAGGGGAACGGGAAGAACTGCATTATGGGAGAAAAACAAAAATAATAAAGAAGGTGTGATTCAACCACAATATTATGTAGAAGAAGATAGATGTAGGAATATTCCACAAATCTTTAGAGCATCATATTGTGATGTGACAGGACAGAAAAATGTAAGAACAATTCTAGCATCACTCATAAAAGAAAGGGCGGTATGTGGCAATAAAGTTCCTACATGTGAGTTTTATCCTAGTAATGATATAACTTTTCATCTTTATTGGATATCATTAGCAAATAGTTTTATAATCGACTGGATGATGAGAAAGAAAATGACAATAACATTGAATTTTTATCATTGGTTTCAGATTCCATTTCCTAAGTTGGCAAGTACAGATAAATCTTTTAAATGTCTTGTTGCATGGTCAGCACTTGTCTTGGAAAAAATGAATGGTTACAAATTATTATCATATATATCAGACAAAGAAATCGGTGATATTTATTATGCGAATGCAAATGAAAACATATGGAAGTTAAGATTGAAAATTGATAGGTTAGTAACTGATATTTTTGGGTTAAACAGCACAGAAATAGCATGTATTCTATATGGTTTTCCAAGTTTGGATAGTAATGAAGAAGGAATTTTGGGAGATAAAAGATACGGAACGACAAGAAAAGCTTCTTATGTAACAAGAGATTATCTATTGAGCGAAGTGCGAGAAAAAGAAAATAGTGATAATGACATAAGTATTGTAGATATTTATTCTAGCATAGGTATTGATATAAAAGAAGAAACAGGTAGCATCACAAACTTGAATGAAAGAATTGAGTTTTATCGAAAAAATGGAATTGTACCATACAATGAGTAAGAATTCAAAGTGGAAATCACAGATCAGACATCTGATTCATTTCTAATTACACTTTTGGGAGTGATGATGGATGCTCAATGATGAAGCCGGATTTACAGATCTGCGCAGAGGGATTGATGGTTTAGCCAGAATCATACGTTTTCAGTTCCATCTCGATCCTTATGATAAGAATACCTTTGACTTCGTGGAGGATGACAGACTGAGGTTTCAAAATGACCATGCGGCAGCCAATGAAACGTCCATTATCATGGCGGTAAGGCCGGAACTGGTGCAGCTTGAGCGGATCCGGGACGGTGGGAAGCAGCCTGTCGCTGTGGCAGGAGCTGACCCGAGAACGGATGCTTCCGTGGAGTATGGGGTGGAAATACTGGAGACAAACGTGGATGCTCTGTGCCGGGGCATTGAATAGCTTTTGAAGTAAGAACAAATATCCTGCCGGACAGTCCGCTGAGACGGTCTGTACGGCAGGATATATCCCTATCTCATTGTGATCTTAAACACTACCGGTTTATCGGTTCTGACATTCCGGGTTTCAATCTCCAGCCCATTTTCCGTACGTTTCCACACCGGAGTCTCCTCAAACCCCAGCACATCCACAGCGTCGATAATGCCGTGGAATTTTGGAAGACAGGAGGCATCCTGTTCTGCCAATGATTTTATGGATATGTGCCCGTCATGGGGATAGCTCAGACAGATGGCATACAGATGAGATCCGTTCACGGTGAAGCGGAAATCCTCTTTTGTAAAAACCTTATCCTTCCCATCTGTGAACTGCCCTTCCTCCACCACAGTGGGACCTTCCGCCGCGGTGCGCCAGATATGGGAGCCATAGATCGCTTCCCCGTTGGCTTCCAGCCATTCCCCGATTTCAAGAAGGACAGCCGCATCTTCGGCCGATATGGTCCCGTCCGCTTTGGGACCCACATTCAGAAGAAGGTTCCCGTTTTTGCTGACCACATCTGCCAGGTCGCAGATAATATCCTTTGCCTTTTTGAAATCATTATTTTCTGTATAACACCAGGAATTTTTTGCAATAGCCGTGTCGGTCTGCCAGTAAAACGGCTGGACATTTGCAAATTGTCCCCGTTCAATATCTACAAGGGCGGTGCCGAACATAAAAGCATCATGTTTGTAGGCAATGAGGACTTCCTCATTCCATTCCACTGCCCGGTTGTAGTAATAAGCCGCTATTTTTTGGAGATATGGTTTGGCGCTGCTGTGCTGGATCCACCAGTCAAAATACAGCTCTTTTATTTGATAGCGGTCGATCAGTTCACAAGTTCTGACCATCCAGTCCTCCAGGAAGTCTTTCGTGGGAACCGGTTCACTGAACAGGTCCTGATGGTCACCCTCCGGCATGGCGGGCCAGTAAAAGTCCCCTTCTTTTTCCGCTTCTGTGATATCGCTCTCAAAATCCTTTCCGTGTCCCATAAAGAACCAGTGCTCTATGCGGTGGGTAGAAGCGCCGTTTATAAGTCCCTTCTTCTCCATTTCCCGAGTCAGCTCCCCGAGTACATCGCGTTTTGGCCCCATTTCGTAAGCGTTCCAATGGGAAATGTCACTGCGGTACATCTGAAAGCCGTCATGATGTTCTGCCACGGGGACAACATATCTGGCGCCTGCTTTCCGGAACAGGTCAGTCCATGCGGCGGCATCAAAATTTTCGGCTTTGAACATGGGGATAAAATCTTTATAGCCAAAATCTTTCTGGCTCCCATATACTTGCTGGTGATGACGGAATTCAGGGCTTCCCTGAATATACATATTTCTCGAATACCATTCATTTCCAAAGGCGGGAACACTGTACACACCCCAATGGATAAAAATACCGAATTTCGCATCTCGAAACCATTTGGGAGTCTGGTGCTGTGACAGAGAATCCCAGTTGTCCCGGTAAGGTCCTCCGGCAATGACATCTTCAATCTGCTGTAAATAAGCCTTTTTACTGTACATAGACAATTCTCCTTTTGATGGCCATATTTTTACTGCCGCCGCGTGCGCGGCTGTCTGTCCTTATTGTAAAACAGTGATAAGTAAATAAGAAGACAGAGCAGCGTCAAGTTCTATAGGGGAATGTCGTTATTTCCAGAATAATTGTCCCAGAAACAGAGAAACAGTTTCCATATCTCTGTCAATTCGGTATAATATAGGGAACGTAACTGCTCAGCATCTTGGGTCAGTGGGGTGAATCCGGGCCGAATAAATACTTGGCGGCGCTTGCTGAAAGCAGGTTCAGGTACACTCCGGGAAATATCCGAAAAGGAGAAGAACAATGGCGGATGTAAATTACAAACTCAGCCTTGAGGGCATCCAATTCCATATAGTGTCTGTTGGAAGGGGAAACACCGGACATATCAAAATGCATTCCCACAGTATTGCCAGTTATGAGATCCATTATATAGAATCAGGACAGGGCGTGCTGCGTCTTCGCAGAGATGAATATACACTGAAAAAAGGGACTTTTTATCTGACAGGACCGGGCATAGCCCATGAGCAGATCACCATATCCCGGGAGCCTATGAGGGAGATCGTAATGTATTATACGGTTCCCCTGGTCTGCGGAGGCGGGGAGAACCGTAAAAGCCATAAAAAGAGGGAGCCATGGCTGGAACAGCTTCTCAGCCAGAGGTTCTGGATTGGTGAGGGACCACGGGAAGTTTGGGAGCCGTTCAGGCGGATCATCGGCGAGATACAGGAGAAACCGCCGGGTTACCGGACACTGGTGCCTTTTTTGGCCGGCGGGCTGTTCATTTCTCTGGGAAGGCTGTATCAGACAGGGGCCATGGATACCGGTGATACTTATGTCCCCTGCTCGGATGAGGTAAAGTATCTGCAGATAGAGCGGATTTTTCTGGATGACCCGGTACATATCACGATCCAGAAGCTGGCAAAGGAGCTGGGGCTGAGTGTACGCCAGGTACAGCGCCTGATGAAGAGCCATTACGGCATGACCTTCCGGCAGATGCAGATGGAAAATAAACTTGAACTTGTATGCCGCATGCTTGAGGAGAAGGTAAATTCCCTGGAGGAGATAGCAGAGCGCACCGGGTTTTCTTCGGCCGATTATCTTGGATACTGTTTCAAACAGAAATACGGTATACCGCCCGGAAAATACCGGAGGAAAGAGGAGGATAGTGTTTCATGGCAAAAATACTGATCATTGAAGATGATACAAATATAAATAATATGGTATCAGAATATCTGAGCGCCAATGGATATACGTGTACACAGGCATTTTCAGGGAGCGAAGGCTCTCTCAGATTCTCCATGGAGGAGTTTGATCTGATCCTTTTGGACCTTATGCTCCCGGGTATGACAGGAGAGGAGCTGATCAGAATGTTTGCGGGAAAAGTCCCGGTCATTGTCCTTTCCGCAAAAAATGAGCTGGACAGCAAAGTGGAACTTCTAACCGCAGGGGCTAATGACTATATCTGCAAGCCCTTCGATCTAAAAGAACTGCTTGTGCGCATTCAGGTACAGCTCCGCTCCCTGCCTGCCTCAAAGCTGCCGGATGTTCAGACAGAACTGCACTATAAAGTCTGGATACTTGACCCGGAGACCCGGGAAATGACGGCGGCCGGTCAGCCTGTGGAACTGACACTGCACGAATTCCGCATACTTGAACTGCTGATGAAACATCCGAAGAAGGTATTTACAAAACAGCTCATATATGAATATGCCTGGGAGGAGGACTATTTTGTGGAGGACAAGACCATCAATGTCCATATCAGTAATATCCGTGCCAAGCTGAAACCAAGCGGGACGGATTCGTATATACAGACTGTATGGGGAATGGGCTTTAAACTTTCTTAACCTTTTCTTTTCGCTTTTTACAATCTATGAGATTTGATCCTGCTGGACGGGAATCTGCCTGATGGAGACGGATTTGACTTCTGCAGGTCAGTAAAGTCGGAGCGTGACATCCCCATCATTTTCCTTACGGCCAGGGATATGGACCAGGATGAGATGAGGGGATTTGACTGTGGTGCCGACGACTATATTACAAAGCCGTACAGTGAATGTTATTTATGTATCAGAATAAGCATATAAAAATGAATATGAATGGGAGAAATTTTGTATTAATCGGCATTGTGCGTAATGTGTATAACTGGCTATTTCATGGAATTGTGGGTAACTCTGTTTGCAGGACGTGGGATAGCTGCACTTTAGCTTTTCCATGTGCTGTGAATAGCCGGAGGGCCCATGAGGGACTCCGGCTGTCTTTTCATTCCGGTTGGAATCATTTAGAAGGGAAAGGGAATTGATTTTGCGTGCAGCATTGGGGTGATGAGCATGGGGGCTGAGGGGATCTGTCAGATTGTGGATTACAGGAGAAATGGTCCGTATAAGTGGAAGGGAAAGCCGGGCATTCCCCCTGGGGGATTCCTCATGCAGGGGATTATGATTTTGATGAGTTGTTTGCATGGATTGATGGAATCTGTAAGAAATAAAGAAGTGAACAAAAAAACAGCAGGCGGCTTTTACGGCTTTCCTGCTGTTTATTGATTCCTGCGTATTTTTATTTGGTTATCTGTCATGGCGGTCATATTATTTTTTAGTCGGAACGTAGTATCCGCCGTTCATCATGATGATACCTGGTGCGATAATGTCTACATTTTCAATCAAATAATTTTTGAAACGCTCCCATAAAGTAGCTTTCTTCTCGTTTTTCACTTCTGCTGCCTGCATAGCTCCTGCGGTTCCTGCATATAATGTGTATTTGTTCATAATGGTTTCCCCTTTCATTTTTTGCTTTTCTTCGCTACGTGTATTATGTTATCATGAGTTTAAGGTAGATTTTAGATATTTTTTTAGCTATTTATTAGGGCAATATTGACACGGATACTTTTGAATATGCCTAAAGTTCTGATGTGAGCGGTAACATGTTGACATTTAGGAGGTGCATTTTTGCAGAAAATGATTTATGAACCACTGTTTGAGCTGGAGAAGACAGGGATCAATATCGCTTATCATACGAAAAAGGGAAGATACAGCCCCACCCATTGGCATTCCGCTATTGAACTGATTTATGTGCTGAATGGAACAGCCACGATCTCCATAGAAGGAAAAGACTACAAGCTGGTGGCAGGGGAGTTTATCGTGGTGGACTCTAACCGGATCCATGAGGCACAGTGTACAAGGGTATCCATGATGGTTGTGATCCACTATTCCAGGGCCAGCATGCAAAATTATATGACTAAAATTGATGAATACCGCATCTACTGCTCCCGGCAGACTTTGAAAAAAGAAAAGCTGGATAAATATCTGGAAATCTGCGGTCTTTTAAAACGTCTGCCGCCTCTGTATGTGACCCGTCCTCCAGGATACCGTCTGCAGAGCCAGGCTGTGGCTATGGAAGTGCTATTTGTGCTGGTTAATCATTTTTCTGTTTCCACAGATTCGGCGGGATTGGTGAACGACGTCACGGTTCTGGAACGTCTGGCGGAGATAACTGCGTATATAGAGGCGCATCACAGGGAGAAGATCGTGCTGGAGGATATTGCGTCCCGTTTTTATCTGAGCAGGGAGTATTTCAGTCGGTTTTTCAGGCAGAATATGGGAGTGACATTTTCGCGTTATGTAAACCAAGTGCGGCTGATGCATATTTATCATGACCTTTGCAGTACCGGAGATGGCGTTATGGAACTGGCGGAAAAGCACGGGTTTGCAAATTATAAGCTGTTTAACAGAATGTTTTGGGAGATATATGGGTGCAAGCCCAGTGATGTGAGGAAAAAGTGAAAGAAGAGGTGCTTACATGGATGTAAGGCCGGCTAGGGAGATATTCAGACCGTTTTGGAGTGAATGTAAAGTTTCTGCGACAGGCCCGCTTTGCCAAGAAGCAGTGCTGCTCTTCTGCTCCTGCATGAACATAAAAAAACTTTCCGCACATGACATGCGGAAAGTTTTTTAATATATGCGGAAAAATTCCTTTATTGTGATCAGTACCAGAGCACTGCACAGAACAGCGGACAGAATATTCCGGTATTTCGCCCTGGGGATAAAGCGTTCGGCCAGATAGGTGACGCCGCATACTGTGAAATACATCATGGGCACAAGACCCGGCAGGATATAGCGTCCCTGAGGCTGGAGATCCACACAGTAAGAGTGGTAAAAGTTCAGGATAAACGGGGTAAGAGCAGCGATCAGCATTCCCCAGTTGAACACTGCTTTTCTTTGGATCTCCCCGTTTTTACGGAGCCGGAACATCTTTTTCAACTGCATCAGACATCCCAGCAGTCCGCCCAGGAATAAAATGTAATAGAGGATTATGATCCAGGGTTCCACCCAGTATTGAAGTTGGCCAAATACCCCCACAAAGCCGCAGAGGACCCTGACCATCCAGGGGCCGGTGAGCATGGAAAAGACCGAGTAGCCCAATGCTCTTCCGGAGGAAAGAGCTGTGGAGGGCCGGAACTGCTCCTGCGCATAGCGGTCTGCAAAATCATTGCTGGTGGCAAGTCCCAGCCAGTCACCGTCGTAGATCATATAATTGCGTACAAACCACCAGCCGCAGACAAGAAGGCCTGCAGCGGCAACCAGAATACCCCGCTTCAGCCAGTATTTCCAGTCGATCTGTTTCTTATCGGTGGTCAGGCAGCTCAGAGTAAAGACAAAGATGCTGCAGAGCAGGAAACCGTAAGCATTCAGATAGGACATAGCGCAAAGTCCAAGCCAGAGGCCAAGGAAGATGCAGCTGGGCACGTCCCAATGCCGTTCCATGCCCACCAGCCAATAATATATAATGGCAGCGCCGCAGCAGATAGCCATGGCGTCATTATTTACATAAACACCCATGAACAAAGCCTCAGGAAGAACCGCTACCAGGCAGACAAAGAACCATTTGCTGTATCCGTCAAACAGCTTTTTGCCGGCACGGAAGACGAAAAATACGGCTCCGGTTGTAAAGCAGGCAGAGACCAGTCTGGCAGCCCACAAAAGCTGCTGAGGGTCTGTGGAAAAAATACTCATTACTTTCATGAACAGGGCTGATATTATATAGGATAATATAGGAAGAAACGCGTAGGAGGTTCCCCATACGGGATTTCGTATGGAAGGGTCTCCGCCGTGGGGGAGTCTGCCGTGTTCGTAGATATACAATGGAATATCATAGCGCATTTTTTCATCGGGGCCTGCATCCAGAGGCAGCAAATGCGCCCAGTATGCACAAAAGATAAATATTCCTGCAAGAAATGCGAATTCGCAGAGAATATAAATACGCGGACGGTTAGAAAGTAAGTTTTTAATTTGTAACTGCATTGGAAATCCTTTCTATCGTATATTGTAAACAGGTCAGTCCTATAGTAACGCATCTTTCCTGAAATGGCAACGATTAATCGTCGACAATTTCTGAAGATTGGTAAAGAATTATATTTATATAAGAAGAAAAAGAGTTGTTTTCAGGTATAAAAAACCATATTTTAGACAATGGTACTTTGCGATTTTTAAAAAGACATGTTATAGTGTAACCAGAAACAAGTAACAGCGGTATTGCCGCGGACAGGAGGAGTATAATGAGAAAAAAAGCATTGGTAATTTTAATGGCAGCAGCCGTATTTGCGCTGGCGGGCTGCGGGGACAAAACTGACAAGGATACCGGTAAAGAAGATAAAAAGCAGGAGGAGACTTCAGCAGAGACAGAGGCACCGGGTGAGGCAGAGCCGGAGGTTGATATGGAAGGACCAGCAGCAGAGGCAGAGCAGATTTCTGAGAGTGATGGAAGGAAACTCATGGAGACTGCCGTTGCATTCACGGAGGACCTGATCGCTGCAAACCATGATAACCTTGTCAATAACTATGAGTATGAAGAGGGGGATATGAAGACGTCGGTGGAGAATGGAGAACTGGAGCAGGCTATCAGTTCCGCTGCAGCGTCATCCGGAGAATTTAAAGGTACAAAGGCAGCATGGCTGGGGGACCAGGCGGGAGATTACACCAATGTGCAGGTACCATGTGAGTTTGCGGAACAACCCTGGAATATGTTCATATCTTTTGCCGCTGACGGTAAGATTGGCGGCGTACATACGGATGTGTATAAAGAGACACCGTGATCAGCTTTACAGGCCTTTATTATTGTATCGTAATATCTTGTCTGACAGCAGGATTTGCAGTATGATATCATAAGAGAACTTTAATACGGAGGATAAGATTATGTTATGCATTAAAAATGGTCTGGTTTACACGATCGCAGAAAAGGAACCTTTTAAAGGAGATGTCCTGATCGGGGATGGAAAGATCCGTGCCGTGGGTGCGGATCTGGAGATCCCGGAGGGCACGGAAGTTCTTGACGCGGAGGGGCTGGAGGTCTATCCGGGATTTGTGGAGGCCCACTGCCATACAGGGCTGGACGGTTACGGGATTGGCTATGAGGGAAGAGATTACTGTGAACTCAACGATTTGGTGACACCCCAGCTTCGTGCCATTGACGGGATCAACCCTCTGGACCCGTGCTTTCAGCATGCAAGAGAGGCCGGTGTGACTTGTATTGGGACAGGCCCTGGCAGCGCGGATGTGCTGGGCGGAACTTTTGCGGCAGTGAAGACTGTGGGGAAACGGATCGACAAGATGGTAGTGAAATATCCGGTTGCCATGAAGTGCGCATTTGGGGAGAATCCTAAGAACTGTTATCAGGACAAGGGGGATACTTCCAGGATGACCACTGCGGCACTTTTGAGGAATGAGCTGTTTAAGGCAAGGGCTTATATGGAGAAGAAAGAGGCTGCAGGGGATGATGTTCGGAAGCAGCCGGAGTTTAACCTGAAGCTGGAATCCCTGATACCGGTACTGAAGAAGGAAATACCTCTGAAGGCTCATGCACATCAGGCTAATGATATATTTACAGCTCTGCGCATTGCAAGAGAGTTTGGACTGGATATTACATTGGAACATGTGACGGAGGGGCATCTGATCGCGGATGAACTGGCGGGAGAGCATGTGCCTATGGCTGTAGGTCCTACACTGACCCATGCCACAAAGTTCGAGCTGCAGAATAAGAGCTGGACTACGCCGGGCGTTTTAGCTTCTATGGGATGCCAGGTGTCTATCATAACGGATGCGCCGGTGATACCGCAGGAATTTCTGCCGCTTTGCGCGGGACTTGCGGTGAAAGCCGGGATGGATGAATTTGATGCTTTGAAGGCGATCACGATTAATCCTGCAAAACATTTGGGGGTTGAGGATAGAGTCGGGTCCCTAGAAGTGGGGAAGGATGCGGATGTTGTTGTGATGAGTGGGAGTCCTTTGAAGGTGGAATCTTTGGTGAAGTATGTGTTTATTGATGGGGTGATGGTTTATCAGAATTGAAGAGGATTTGTGGATTGCGGATTGCGGCTTAGTGTGTGGTGGCTCACGGACGGCATGCGTGAAGGGAGGGCAGACAGACCCCATTGGTTCCCTTTCACGGGCAGCCTCCGCGGGCAAGTCCTGCTAAGTCAAAACGAGGCCCCGGTCAAGGCACCGGGCAGAACCGCCATCCAGCCTTTATGGCTGAATGGCTCAACTGCCCTGAAATTTCGGATGGTAACCGAAATTTCTCCTTGACCGGGGCCTCGTTTTGCCTAAGCAGGACTAAGCCCACTCCGGTATGCCCGTGAAAGGGAACCGATGGGGCCTGCCCGCCCTCCCTTCACACATGCCTGGTTGTGGTGACGGAAGTGGAAGGCATGAGCGGGCGGGGAAGATCGGAATATGGTGACGGAAGTGGAAGGCATGAGCGGGCGGGGAAGATCGGAATATGGTGACGG